>PDWI01006870.1_pt1 | contig 14106 bp, 12 predicted proteins | sample 1430891 | NCBI WGS metagenome assembly PDWI01 (sample SAMN01162508, study PRJNA174530) | Oral metagenome, whole genome shotgun sequencing project. | biome: Marine environment; feature: Marine mammal; material: Swab sample of the gingival sulcus; isolation source: swab sample of gingival sulcus...
TGACCTATTGTCCCAATATTTACATGGGGTTTATTTCTTTCAAATTTTTGTTTTGACATCTCTTTTCCTCCTATTACTTGTTTTTTACTTTTTAAATTTCTTGTTTAATACTACACATAAAAATACAATTATATATTCCTTACATCTAACATTAAATAAAAAATCTTCTATGCATTTATATAATTTACTACCTTATTTTTACCCAGTTTTACTCTGGAGCTGACGAGCAGACTTGAACTGCCGACCTCTTCCTTACCAAGGAAGTGCTCTACCTCCTGAGCTACGTCAGCATATCTTTTTTACCCGACAAACAAATATACACCAATGATAACAACTATATTTAATTTTGTCAACTACTAAAATGATTTTCTAATTTTTTTCTTATTCTTTGCACTGCATTTTCTATAGACTTCTCATTTTTACCCAATTTCTCTGCGATTTCTTTCTGTGATATCCCTCTTATTATGCCAATCATCACCTCATTTTCGAACCTGCTAAAGCAAGTAACACTTTCGTCTTGAAGATTTTTTATTTTTTCCTTCATAAGTAATACAGCTTCTGGTTCTTCAGAACTTTTCCCCACATAATTTGTAGTTTTCATATCATTTTCATTTAAAAATATAGTTTCATTATCTAAAGATACCGAAGAGTTTAAAGGCAAATGTTTTTTCCTAGAATATCTCTTTATAGCATTTATTATCTGATTATTTATACAAGTCTCAGCATAAGTTTTAAAACTTGCATCTCTATTTTCATCAAAATTTCTCACAGCTTTAAAAAGTCCTATCATACCTTCTTGCATCACATCTTCAACATCTGCACCTACTATTGTATTTGCATAAGCTTTTATTTTTATTAAGTTTTTATATCTTCTGAAAATCATTTCTTCAGCTTCTTCATTTCCTGATTTTGCTTCCTGAATTAATTTTCTTTCTAAATCTTTTTCATCTTCTGTCATCTATTTCACCTGATTTTTCTGCTTGGCAACTTCGCACAAAACTACAGCTGCAGCGTTTGAAGCGTTTAAAGAGTAAACATTTCCATACATTGGTATAGAAACAGTAAAATCACATTTTTCAGCAACTAGTCTGCTTACACCTTTACCTTCATTTCCAATTACTATGGCTACGCTACCTTTCATATCCGTTTCGTAATAATTGCTACCACCCATATTGCACTGGTAAATCCAAACCCCTTTGTTTTTTAAATCATCAATAGTATTTGCTATATTAGCTACTTTTGCACATCTTATATGTTCAACTGCTCCGGCAGACACTTTAGCTACAGTATCTGTTATAAGTGCAGTTCTTCTTTTAGGTATAATAATTCCATGTACGCCACAAATTTCAGCAGTTCTCATTATTGCTCCCAGATTATGAGGGTCTTCTATTCCATCTAAAATAACGATAAAAGGCAATTCATTTTTCGATTCAGCATATTTTAAAATTTCGTCTACCGAACTGTATTTGTAGGCACTTACATAGGCAACTACTCCTTGATGATTTTTGCCATTAACAAGCCTGTCTATTTCCTGACCATCTCTATAGGAAATATTTATTTTTCTTTCTTTTGCTAGAGCTACTACCTTTTTTATAGATCCCTCTGCACCTTTTGCAACTAAAAGTCTATCAATTTCTCGTTCTGACTTCAATGCTTCTATTACAGGATTTCTACCTATAACTAAACTACTTAAATCTCTCAAGTTATATTCTCCTATACTCTGTAAACTTATATTTTGTACCGTTATATTCTTTTTCGTCGCTTTCCCAAAAGCATTTGAATTCTTGATTTTTATCTAAATCTATAAAATGTTGGTCTGCGTTAAAATCTCTATACATTTTCGTAACTAAAACACCATCACAATATTTCAATAAATCTTTATAGACTCTTTCTCCACCTGCTACAAAAATTTCTTTTCCACTATATTCAGACTCAAGTACTTTAAATAATTCTTCATGACTTCTACAAGCAACTATATCCTGTCCATCTGATTCTTTGGTAGTCAAAATTATATTTATTCTATTAGGTAACGGCTTTCCGTTAGGTAAGCTTTCCAAAGTTTTTCGTCCCATAATGACTACATTACCTTGGGTTTTTTCCTTAAAATATTTCAAATCTTCTGGAATATGAGTCAACAATTTGCCATCTTTTGCAATGCCCCATTTTTCATCTACTATTACTATTGCTTTCAATTTCATTTGATTCTACCACCATCTATACTATAATATCGTCAATATTTCTCACTAAATTGCTATAGGAATCCCTGTCACTTGTTCTCCAGCCTTATAATTTTCAATTTTTATACTATCTACAGTAAAATCATAAAAGTTTTTCACATCTGGGTCTAATGTAAATTTAGGTGCATCATACATAGGTCTTTTTATAAGTTCCTCAATTATAGGTTTATGTCTATCATAAATATGCGCATCTGATATTACGTGGACTAATTCTCCAGCTTTTAACCCTGAAACTTGAGCCAACATATGAACAAGAATGGAATATTGAACTACATTCCAATTATTTGCAGCTAAAATATCCTGAGATCTTTGATTCAAAATACCATTTAATCTATCTCCTGTAACATTGAAAGTCATACTATATGCGCAAGGTTCTAAATTCATTTCACTCAAATCATCAAAATTAAAAATATTTGTCATTATTCTTCTGGAATAAGGCGTATTTTTCAGTTGCCAAATAACATTATCCACTTGATCCATAAAGCCTTGAGAAAATTTATATTTCTTCTGCATCTGATAACCGTAAGCTTTACCTATAGTTCCGTCTTTGTCTGTCCATTGGTCCCAAATTTTACTGTTTAAATCTGCAGTTCTGTTTGATTTTTTCTGCCAAATCCAAAGAAGTTCATCAAATGCAAGCTTAATTGCAGTAGGTCTTAATGTTAATGCTGGAAATTCTTTAGATAAATCATATCTATTTATAACACCAAAAGTTTTTATTGTATGTGCAGGCGTTCCATCTTCCCATTTTGCCCTAACGATTTGACCTTCAGAAGAATATCCATTTTTCAATATATTATCACACATATCTACAAACAATTTATCTGCCATACTCATAAAAACACCTCTTTTTTCTACAACATTTATCCTTTTACGATTTTATAAGCACTTTTCAGCGCCTGTTATCTTTTTACCTCTTCATCTTTTAGCCCATTTATTATATCAATACTCATATTTACTATTTCTTCTTTTCTAGTATTATCTACTAGGTTTTCTTTTTCTAAAAGATCTAAATATCCTATCAAAGCTTCAAAGCCTGTTGCCAATTTATAAACCTTAGGGTCTGCCTTTTGAGGTTTAGACGTTATTTTTTTATTTTTTCCACGTCTTACCACTGCCTGTTCTTCTTCACTTAATTGTGACATTATCTTTTTCAAAACTATAGCTTGGCTTTCGGCTCTAACGTATTTAATAGCTCTTCTATTTAATTGATTTATATCACCTTTGTAATTTTCAATTATATATTTTCTCACATAAACTTCATAAACTGCATCTCCAATATATGCCAAGTTTGTAGTGTTCATATTTCTAATATCTATTTCTCTCATATTTTTCCTACTGTAAATATACTTTATCGATACTAATTATGAAACTATTTTTTAAACAGTCTCTACCTTTATTGTTTTAATTTTTTGATCTTCTAAAGGTTTGTCTGCCATATCTCTTTTAACGCCTGCAATTTCAATTGCTACTTCTGTTCCTTCTGTGATTTTACCAAAACCTGCATACTGACCATCTAAATGAGGTGCGTCATCAACCATAACAAAGAATTGAGAACCTGCAGAGTTAGGCATCATAGTTCTAGCCATAGATAGAACTCCTAAAGTATGTTTTAAGTTGTTTTCAACTCCGTTTGCTGTAAATTCGCCTTTAATAGTATGTCCTGGGCCTCCCATTCCAGTTCCTTCAGGATCTCCTCCTTGAATCATAAATCCAGGAATTACTCTGTGAAATATCAGTCCATCATAAAATCCATCATTTGCTAGTTTTTCAAAGTTTTCAACTGTTATAGGCGCTATATCTTCGTATAATTCACCTTTCATTACTTTACCGTTTTCCATTTCTATAGTTACTTTTTTCATTTTAAATTCTCCTTTTTATATTCTTGATTTTTAAACGCCATAGCGTTCTTTTAAAATAAGTTCTACTGTACGATTTAAAGCTTCATCAAAAGATAGTTCTTCTTTTTCATCTTCTCTTCTTAATTTATATTCGACTTTACCTTCTGAAACACCTTTTCCCACTGTTATTCTGACAGGAATACCTAGCAAATCTGCATCTTTAAATTTTACACCTGGTCTTTCTTTTCTATCATCTAACAATACATCTATACCCTTATTTTGAAGATTTTCATACAAATCCTCTGCAACTTTTTTCTGAATTTCATCGTCTTTGTTTATCAATGTTATTATAACTTCAAATGGTGCAACTGAAATTGGCCAAATTATACCATTGTCATCGTGATGCTGTTCGATTATTGCAGAAAGAGTTCTAGTAACGCCTATTCCATAGCAACCCATTACAATAGGTTGATCTGCTTGATTTTCATCTTTATAATAAGCTTTCATTGATTCGCTGTATGTAGTTCCCAGCTTAAATACTTGTCCAACCTCTATACCTCTTGCTATTTTTACCGGTTCTTTGCAATTCCCACAAGGGTCTCCCTCTTTTAAAGTCTTAATATCACATATTATATCCCCTTTGAAATCTACATCGTAATTCACATTTTTTATATGATAATCTTTTTTGTTTGCGCCTGCACATAAATTCTTTAAATTTGGAATTTCACTATCCACTACTATTTTGCAATTTTCCAACCCTATTGGTCCTGTGAATCCTGGTACTGCACCTATTTTTCCCTCTATTTTTTTCTCATCAGCAAATTCTATTGAGTGTTCTGGAATATCAAGAGCATTAACAAGTTTAACCTTATTTAATTCTCTATCTCCTCTTAAAAATGCCACTACATATTCTTTTTCCTTGTTTTCGTCATCATAAGTTATAAATACTAAAGCTTTTAGCATTTTCTTTTCATCAATATTTAAAAATTTAGAAACTTCCTCTATAGATGTCAATTCAGGTGTATTCACCATTTCTTTTTCCAAAGTAGCTTCTGTTTCTTTCTCTGCATCTACACATTCTGCTTTTTCAGTTGTGGCTGCCATATTACAATGTTCGCAATATGCAATTTCACTTTCTCCAACCTTAGATAGTGCTGTAAACTCATGAGAATTACTACCGCCTATAGCTCCTGTGTCTGCTTCAACAGGTCTACATTCAAGACCACATCTAGCAAATATTTTTTCGTACGCCTCATACATATCTTGATAACTTTTATCTAAGTCTTCAAAATTTTTATCAAAAGAATAAGAATCTTTCATTATAAATTCTCTACTTCTCATAAGTCCAAATCTTGGACGAGCTTCATCTCTATATTTCGTCTGTATCTGATATAGGTTTAAAGGCATCTGTCTATATGAAGTAATGTCATTTCTAACTATATCTGTGAAAATTTCTTCATGAGTAGGTCCTAAACAAAATTCTCTTTGATTTCTATCTTTTAATCTAAAAAGTTCTGGCCCGTACTTGAACCATCTTCCTGATTCTTCCCATAATTCAGCTGGCTGTAACGCTGACATATGGATTTCTTGAGCTCCTTTTTTTTCAAGTTCCTGTCTTATTATATTCTCTATCTTTCTTATAGACTTCCAACCCATAGGCATAAATCCATAAACTCCAGATACAAGTTTTCTAATCATACCACTTCTAACAAGTAAAATATGACTTGCTATTTCTGCCTCTGATGGCACTTCTCTCAAAGTTTTTAAGTGCATTTTTGACAATCTCATAAATTTTAACCTCTTTCATTTTAAATTTCTATTCTTTAATGGATATTTAATTTCAATAAATACCGATAGATTTTATTAGAAAATCTGTTTTTCTTTATTTTTTATAAACAAGGCTTACTGCTTGAGCAGATATACCCTCTTTTCTTCCCTCAAAGCCTAACTTTTCAGTTGTAGTTGCCTTTATGTTTACTCTATTATCCCTTATTTTTAAAACCTGTGCAATATTTTTTTTCATATCTTCTATATAAGGTTTCATCTTAGGTTTTTCAGCTATTATCGTACAGTCTATATTGTTCACTGAAAAGCCTGTTTTTTCTAAATAATCTCCGACTTGTTCCAATAATTCCAAACTGTTTATACCTTTATATTTCTCATCTGTATCTGGAAAATGACAGCCTATGTCACCTCCGCCACAAGCCCCTAACAAACTATCCATAATAGAATGAGTCAAAACATCTGCATCTGAGTGTCCATCTAATCCTTTTTCAAAAGGAACTTCTACACCACCTAATATCAGTTTTCTACCTTCCACTAACCTATGTACATCATATCCAGTGCCTACTCTAAAATCCATCTGCATAGCCTTTCTATCATCAGGTAAATCAGCTTTTGTTGTTATTTTTACATTTTTATAGGAGCCGTCAACAACTCTAACCTTAACTCCAATGCTTTCAACAGCGGAAGCATCATCTGTAACTTGTATATTATTTTTTGTAACAAAATCATACGCTTCTTCTAAAATTTTAAATTTAAAACCTTGAGGTGTCTGAACTGCCCTTAGTTTATCTCTATTTAAAGTTTCTAAAACCACTTCTTTTTTTCTGCTATTATCATCTACCTTTTCAACTGTCTTTATAGTATCTACCACTTCAACTGCCGGTATTACTGCTCCTGTTTCATCTATATTTTCTACTATATTTTTTATAATTTCATCTGTAACAAAAGGTCTTACACCATCATGTACTAATATATTATAATTCTCAATTTTATGTTCCTTCTCATCATTTATATTATCTTTTATATATTTCAAAGCATTTATAACAGATTGTTGTCTAGTTTCCCCACCTATTATTATCCCTAAACATTTACTTTCTTTGTGAAACATTTTTTCAACTTGATTTTTTCTATCTTCTTTAACCACAAGAAAAAAGCCGTCAATCAAATTGTTTCGGCTAAACCCATCAACTGTTGTTTCTAAAACAGTCTTGTTTCCTATATTATAATATTGCTTTGGAATTTTCTTATCAAATCGTTTGCCCTCTCCTGATGCCAATATTATTCCTAAATTTTTCATATTACCGTACATCTTCTTATCCAGTCCTAAATACACTAAAGCTAGCTAACGATTTCTTCTTTCATTCTGCAAAAAATCATTCTTCCTGCTGAAGTTTGAAGTACACTTGTAACTACTGCTTTAACTTTTTTGCCTATATATTTTTTACCATCTTCTACAACAATCATAGTTCCATCATCTAAATAAGCTAAAGCTTGTTGATATTCCTTACCTTCTTTTACTAGGAATAGTTGCATTTCTTCTCCTGGCAAAACTACTGGTTTCAAAGTATTTGCAAGTTCATTTATATTCAAAACATCAACTTCTTTTATTCTAGCCACTTTATTCAAGTTGAAATCATTTGTTACAACTTTACCATTTATTATTTGTGCCAACTTCAACAACTTTATATCTACTTCAGGGATTTCCTCAAGAGATTTTTCAGATGCAGTATTATATATTTCAATATTGTATTTGTCTTGCAAGCTTTTCAAAATATCAAGACCTCTTCTACCTCTTGCCCTTTTCAATCCATCTGAAGAATCTGCAATATGTTGCAACTCTAAAAGAACAAATTCAGGGATAACAATATCTCCTTCTATAAAACCTGTTTTCATTATATCTGAAATTCTACCATCGATTATTACGCTAGTATCCAAAATTTTAGGCATAGCATCAGAGTTTTTGCCCTTGCTTTTACCAGATGTTTTCAAAAAGCTAGCTAAATTCAGATTCAAATCGCCAAACTTCTTTGTAGCTATTGTAATACCTAAAAATCCCAATATTAAATAAGTGATTAAAGTCAAACCAATTTTAAATGGGAAAGAACCAATCCCTTCATATATCTGACTAATTAAAAACGCTATTACAAGACCAACAATAAGTCCAAAAGTTCCTGTTATAATTTCATTTTTTGATACGCCTTTAAGATCTGTATCTATATTTCTTGCTACTTTTGCACTTTGTCTTCCCAAGCTAGGTGTCAATTTAAAAGCTATAATAGCCATAAGGGCAACGAAAAAAGCAACTGCCAGTTGCCTATATTCTGCCGATAATTGTTCCAGTGGTAGACCTAAAAATTGCATAACAAATCTAAGTCCCTTGTAAATACTATATCCTAACAGTCCTCCTAAAACTGTCAATACTATTCTCATTAAATTTTTAAGCATTTATATACCTTCCTTGATGTTAAATAGATTCCTTTAATATTAACTCAGCATCTTCTTTAGATATATCTTTAACCAACATAATTTCACTAAGCATTATCTGTTTGGCATTTGCAAGCATCTTTTTTTCACCAGTAGAAAGCTTCTTTCCTTTTTCCATTCTACCTAAATCTCTAACCACTTCTGCCACTTCTATTGCTTCTCCTGTTTTTAGTTTATCCATATTTTCTCTGTATCTTCTGTTCCAATTCCCTGACATAGAACTACTGTCTTCTTTCAAAACAGAAATTACATCTTCCATATTTTTTTCTGACACAACAGAACGAACACCTATACATTCACTATTATCTATAGGTATCATAATTTTCATATTCCCAAAAGGCACTCTTAAAATGTAATATCTCCTGGTATCACCAAGTATCTTTTTTTCTTCTATATCTTCTATCACACCTGCCCCGTGCATAGGATATACAACTTTTTCTCCTATATGGTACATTTTATGACCTCCAATACATTTAGTATATCATAGTATTGAATTATGTCAAGTTAATGAATTTTTTAGTTTACCACAATGTTTTTTATGTGTCAACAAATTTAATAAAAAAAATCAATTTGAAAAATATTACTATCTAAGCAATTTCCAATACTATTTTACCAAGCTTTTTATAGCTTCTCTAATATTGTTTACACCTATTACTGCAATATCTTTTTCTTTTTTTAATTTATTAAAGTTTTTAGCTGGCAAAATAATTTTTTTAAAGCCTAGTTTGTATGCCTCTTTAACTATTTTTTCACAATTTTGTACTGCCCTAACCTCTCCAGTCAAACCGACTTCACCTAAAATTAAAGTCTTTTTATCTATGGTAAAATCTTTTAAAGATGATAAAATAGCCATCATAACCGCTAAATCCATTGAGGTTCCATCAGGTTTAATACCTCCTACAACATTTACATAAACGTCTTGATTATATAGATGTACTTTTGCCTTTTTTTCCAAAATAGCAAGTATCATATTAAGCCTATTATTATCTATCCCAATGGCATTTCTTCTTGCAAATCCAGAAGCTGTTATGCTGGTTAACGCCTGTATTTCTATAAGCAATGGTCGACTTCCTTCATAAACTGCAGTAGTAACTGCTCCTTCATTTTCATTCCCATCAAGGTCTAAGAAGTTTTCTGATAAATTATTTACTTCTTTAAGTCCATCTTCTGTCATTTCAAAAGCTCCAAGCTCACTAGTAGTTCCAAACCTATTTTTAAAAGCCCTTAGAATTCTCAAATCGTGATTTCGTTCGCCATAAAAATTAAGTACACAATCCACCATATGTTCCACAGTTTTTGGACCTGCAAGTTCTCCTGTTTTGTTCACATGAGCAACTATAAATACAGGTACACCAAGACTTTTCCCCACTTTCATAAGCAAATTGCCACAAGTTCTAACTTGCGATACACTTCCAGGGGCTGAATCAATTTCAACAGTATACATAGTTTGAATAGAATCTATTATTACAAACGCTGGTTTTATATCGACTATTTTCTCTATAATGTTTTCCATATTAGTTTCTGATAATATATACAACTCTTCATTTGTAAGCTTGCAAATCCTATCTGCCCTCATTTTAATCTGAGTTTCCGATTCTTCCCCAGAAACATAGAGGACTTTACCATAATTTTTGGCTATATTTGAAGCTCCCTGTAAAATCATCGTTGATTTTCCTATACCAGGTTCTCCAGATATCAAGACAAGTGAACCTTTGACTAATCCACCACCCAACACTCTATTTAGTTCAGAAATACCTGTATCTAACCTGTCTAGCTCAGCAGATTTCACTTCATTTAAAAGGACTGGTTCTGCCTTTTCGTTATTCCCACCTACTGATAGTCCATGACGACTTCTGCTGTCTTCTTTGTAGTTGGATATGTTTTTTTCTTCAACCATTGTATTCCAAGCACCACAAATACATTGTCCCATCCACTTAGGACTTTCATTTCCACATTCTTGACACACGAATACAGTTTTACTTTTCTTAGCCATCATATCTCCTATTTGAATATTATTTTCAATTTGACTTCTAATTATATACCAACAAAAACTTCTACAACTTTTCTTATTTTATCTAAAACTGTCTGTTTTTTTCTTTCTCTCGCACCATGTCTACGAGTTATAGGCGGTAAAATTCTATCTAAGTCATCTCCTAAGCTTTCCACATAACCTTTGTTTATAGCTTTATCTATAAATCTATTAGAATCTTCTTTTAACTTTTCTTCTTCAACTAAGTTATTTATTTCTTTCTCTTTCTCTTTCTTCGCAAAAGTATAAAATTTTTCTAATATTTCGTCCTTATTTTTCAATTCTAACAATTCAGTCTTATCAATAAAAGTCAATACAAGTTCTTCTTTAGCTCTAGTTCCCAAACTTGACCTTATTACTCTACTAACTTCGCTTTTCAAAGCATTCATATCATCAAGTTCCTTAGATTTTTCAAAAATCAAAGCCAAAATATAATCTAAATTTATTTCATCTGTTTTTAATAAATCAATCTCAAATTCAATATCTGAAAAATCTACTTTTTCAGTTTCCATTTTAGCAATTCTTTTTTCATTCAACATACTTTCTCGAATATCCACATATACACTTTTCATATCTTGCATCTGTCTATCAGAGATACTACGTTCAAATGTTTCAAACTCATCAAAATTCCTAAGAATATTTTCTGATTTCAAAAGTTCTCCAAAAAGTTTTACAAATTCTTTCTTGTCAGCTTCAAGCTCAATTTCTGTAGGATTAGGGAATTTATCAATGATTTCATTACAAATATCTCTGTATCCCTTTATCACTTCTCCCGTTTCTTCATCTTTGAAACCCTCTACATACTCACTATAACTTTTTTCTAATATAACATTGGCACTATTCTCATCTCCAAAAGTTCTAATTGCATTTTTAGTAGCATCTTCTAAATCTCTAAAACAAACTATATTACCAAAAGTCTTAACCTTATTTAATATTCTATTTGTCCTAGAAAATGCCTGTAAAAGACCATGATATCTTAAATTTTTATCAACAAATAATGTGTTCAATGTAGGTGCATCAAAACCAGTTAAAAACATTCCCACAACAATCAATAAATCAATTTCTTTATCTTTAACTTTTTGAGATAAATCTCTATAATAGTTTTGAAACCCTTTACTTTCTGTTGAATAATTAGTTTTAAAACATTTATTATAATCATTTATAACTACATCTAAAAATTCCTTGGCAGTTAAATTCATAGCAGAAGTATCGAAATTTTCTTCTTTTATCTCTCCTATTGCTACTTGTTCTTCATTTGCTTGAAAGCTAAATATTGTACCTATCTTTAATCTTTTTTCTTCTGGTAATAATTCCTGCTGTTTTTTAAATTCATCATAATAAAGTTTTGCAGCTTCAACGCTTTGCACAGCAAACATTCCATTAAATCCATTTAATCTACGATGTTTAACATCATAAAATTCATTTCTATGAGTTTTTTTGTCAAATACCTTGAGAATATGTTTAGTTATTTCAGTTACACGTTCAGGATGAAGCAACATATCTTTTTCTAGTTTTTCTAAATCTATATCATTTTTTTCTGTTTCTGCCGCCTTAAACTTTGGAGTTATATTATTATAATCTACTTTAAATTTAAGAACTTTTCCATCACGTATCGCATCTGTTATAACATAACTATGAAGCTGTGCTCCAAAAATTCCTGCAGTAGTATCTCCATTTAAAGAATTCTCTATAAAAATAGGAGTACCTGTAAATCCAAATTGATAATATTTCTTAAAATTTTTCCTTATATTTTTTTGTGCTTCTCCAAACTGGGAGCGATGGCATTCATCAAATATAAATACACATTGTTTATCATAAATTGTATGATTACTATTCTTTTTTACAAATTCATTTAATTTTTGAATGGTAGTTACCACTATTCTATTATCATCTTTCTCAATAGTTTCTTTTAATTCTTTTGTATTTTTGCTACCATTTACGCTATCTGGCTGAAAGTTTTGATACTCTTTCATTGTTTGATAATCTAAGTCTTTTCTATCTACAACAAAAAATACCTTGTCAATAAAATCAAGTTCTGTAGCTAGTTTAGCAGTTTTAAAAGAAGTAAGAGTTTTACCTGAACCTGTAGTATGCCATATAAATCCTCCGGCTTCTACGCTCCCAGCTTTTTTATTTTCATAACTAGACTTAATTTTCCACAGAATACGCTCTGTAGCTGCTATCTGATAAGGTCTCATAATTAGCAATGTGTTATTTACATCAAAGACACAATAATTAGTCAAAACTTGCAGTAATACTCTTTTTTCAAAAAAAGTTTTTGTAAAATCTTCCAAATCTTTTATTACTTTATTTTTTGCATCTGCCCATTCACAAGTAAATTCATAATTATTTTTATTATCTGCTGTAGTGTTTGCAAAATATCTAGTATAAGTTCCATTAGAAATAACGAAAATTTGAACAAATTTATATAGAGAATTGTCTATATTAAAACTTTCTTTACTATATCTATGAATTTGATTAAATGCTTCGTGAAGATTTACGCCTCGTTTTTTCAACTCTATATGAACTAATGGCAATCCATTTACTAAAATAGTTACATCATATCTATTTTTGTGCTCACCTTCTTGTGTTACTTGATTTACTACCTGAACAAAATTCTTATGAATATTTTTCTTGTCTATAATTTTTATATTCTTTAAATGTCCATCATCAAAAATAAAATCATATATATAATCTTCTTGTATTTTACGTGTTTTTTCTATCATTCCATCATTTGGTGCATCTAAATACTCTGATAAAAATCTTTTCCACTCATCTTCAGAAAAAGTTACACTATTCAACTTTTCAATTTGTATTTTCAAATTTTTATATAATTCGTCATTGTTTGTCACAAACAACCTTTCATATCCCTGAGATATAAGGTTTTCTATCATTCTAGCTTCAAGCTGTGATTCACTTTGGTAAGCAGATTCTTTAACACTCTCACTTTTTTCAAAATTAGCTAAAATTATACCGCCATTCATTTCTGCAATAGTTGATACTTCATATTTTGCTTTTTCTTCTGACATAATCTACTCCTTTTATTTCTCAAATGTGAATAATTTTTCACGATAATATTCGTATTGTTTTTCTCTAAGCTCTATCTCCTTTGGAATACCTTGGTTTACGTCATTTACTAAAGTTTCAAATTTGTCAAGCATAGATACAATGTATTCTTGAACTTTTAAAGATGGAATTAAAAATTTTAAAAATCCTATATCTCCTAAGTTTATTTTTATAGGATTTGCATTATGCAAAATTCTTTTATTAAGTTCCCTTTTTCCATAACAACTCTCAATCAAATATTTAAGGAATCTACTATTTACAACTTCTTTATTTGTTTTAATCAAGGCTAACGTAACATAATATGCTAAATCGTTATCATTTTTCACAATAGCGCAAGTTCCTATATCTCCAATCCTAGTCATAAATATATCATCTTTTTCAGGCTTGGCTTTATATTTTTCAAAATCTTCCTTAGAAATATATTTTTTAGTTGAATATATATTTTTAATATTTTCTACACTTACAAAAGGAATCCCTTTTTCAATATACTTAGGTGTCTGATGTGTTCCATCGTAGAATGTGGCTATTTCTGATAATTTTCTAATCTGAATTTTACCAGACAGATTTACTCCAACTATTCTAGCTGCCGCTCTTAGTATATCAAAATATCCACTAGCAATTATTGACTGACTGACTGACTGACTGACTGACTGACTGACTGACT
>PDWI01006871.1_pt1 | contig 14105 bp, 8 predicted proteins | sample 1430891 | NCBI WGS metagenome assembly PDWI01 (sample SAMN01162508, study PRJNA174530) | Oral metagenome, whole genome shotgun sequencing project. | biome: Marine environment; feature: Marine mammal; material: Swab sample of the gingival sulcus; isolation source: swab sample of gingival sulcus...
ACCCGGGGCTAAGGGATTTAATCTTTAAAATCACGCCTAAAAATTATATAACACAGGACTTATAATGTCAAGGAAAAATCTTGTTTTTTCAGAACTTTTTGCACTTAAATTATAAATTGAATATTGTAAAACGAACTTAGCCATTTAAAGATATGCAAAAATAAATAAATAATACGAATAAAGCCACTAAATTTCTCTATGCTTCACTATATGCAAAATACAAAATTTTAAAATCTTAAAAATGCGAAAGATTTTCAAAATATCCTTGTATGTGCTAAAACTATGATATATACTAGGTTTGTTACGTTAATTTTACTTTATACCCACCAATTTACAATTTTTAATAAGGAGGCAAGAATACATGAAAAGATTTTTTTCTTTTTTATTGGTCTTATTTCTAACTGTATTTTCATTTACAAATGTAAACGCAAGCCAGATAGAACTTAACACCAATCACAACAAGGTAGCTGACTACATAAGGATAGACCTCGATGATGAAATCACAAAAGAACTAAGCAATATGGAAGGCTGGGGCTTAAATTGGACCCACCTAGCCTTTAAAGAAGGAGTTTGGGGACTTAATTATTATGAGACAGGCTTAAACCAAGAAATAAGAAACACTCATAAAATAAGCCCATCAAATATAGCAAGTATAGATATGGGCAAGGGGGTTTCTAAGGCACAGCTAGTCATACCTATGGAAGGTAACAAGGACTACAATCCTGTAGAAATTAGCCTAGAAAAAGTCAAAAAGGGCTACTGGTTCCCAAAAACTTACGAGGTGATAGTCCTAAAAGCGAGCAAGAGGGTAGATAATATCGAGCTTGTCGCAGCAGAATCTATAAAAATCCATGATGATATAAGAATAGAAATCAAGAATGATGAAAATGGATATTTCTCAAATTCAATCAAGCAAGTTTTAATCGGAGAAAACGAAACTACCGACTACGAGCTAGGCAAGGATAGTATCAAAATATACGCTTCAAATATTAGTGAAGCTGGAGAATATGAACTAAGTATCCTCTCAGATTTTTACGATAAAAAGACAGTTAAGATAAACGTAATAAATGATGACTCAGCAGTTCTAAAAGAATATCCACCTATGCTAAGTATAGAGAAAAAGCATTATTCTGGATGGGTGAGTTCTTATGATTACTACACTATAAAGTTCGAAGATGGCAGCGATTACATCAAAAACTTAAAAAACATTTTAGTAGACGAAACTTCATGTGGTGATTCCGGATGGTCACTTGATAATAATGAATACAAAACCTACTCCGACAAAATAGAACTAAGAGCAGATGACTCGAAGCTTTCAGAAGAAGGCGTAACGCTTAAATTCGTAGCTAATGGATATACAGAGCAAGTAGTCAAAGTACAGCCAGACTTAAGCTTCACCATAGAGGAAAGTAACGAGGAAGATATAGATACAAATAAAAAAGAAACTCCAAAATTTGAATCTGCTGAACTTAAATATGTTCCAGCAGGCTGGTTAAGCTCTGAATATTCATATTATATAGTGAACTTCGAAGGCGATGAAATAGCATCCTACTTAGAAAATATAGAAAATATAACAGTTGGAGAAATTAGCTATGAAGACGGCTATCCAAGTACACCAAACAAATATGATATAGATGGAGAAAGCCTAAAACTCGGCATGGCAGGCTTCGTAGATGGTGAAGATACAGATATCTGGATAGAAGCAAAAGACTACAAAAACCTACACTTCACAATAAAAGGACAAAAGGAAAAAACAGCACCTATAGTGGCTGAGGTCAAGGTGAAACTTATGCCTATCACAAGCGAAGTAGCTCCACAATTACTAGAGCAATACTTTACAAACTTACAAGCCCCTAATATGGAAAGTGCAGAAGGATTTTTTGGAGATATAAGCAGTGCAGAATACTACCTAAAACCTTTTAAGGATATGGATAAGCTAAAACTACTAGAAATAGCCAAGTATTTCAGACCTGCTTACGCAAGATTTGCCTTTGACGGAAGTGATAAAGAAATAAAAGACTATCTCGATAACGTTGATAAGCTAATAGTAAACGGAGTAGAATACGATTACAAGCCAATACTCGCTACAGATATGATCGCTGATATAATCGATATGTTCCCTGAAAATACAGCAGCAAGTTTTATAAAACCAGCTTTAGGATTGGCAAGTAGTAAAAAAGCTTATTTCTACGCAGAAAAGGATGGCGTTCCGTTTAATCCAGACCCAACAGGTGCAACTAACTTACTAAAAAACGCCTACTATATGGACCTTAGTGCTTCCCATTTCACAAGCAGTGGCCTAGGTAATACTAGCGTAATAATAAAAGCTAATGGATACCAAGACGTAATCTTTGACTTCAACACCTTTGTCGGTGCTAAGAACTATGAAACCCTAGGTGAAGCTCCTAGCTTCGAAGATGATGATGCTGTATTTGTAGAGAACGCTACATTCAGCAATTACTGTAGGATAGACTTCACAGGAGATGAGACAGCTGTAAACAACTACCTACTACAGATTACCAAGGTAGTCGTTGATGGCACAGCATATAATAAACACTCATCACTTCTTCTATCTAAGTCTTACATTCTTTCTAAGGAAAAGATAGATGTACTAGCACCTTATCGCTACCTAGACCTAGATATGGATGCCTTCGAGCCTGGTAAAGAAACTACAGTTAGCATAAAAGCTCGTGGCTATGATGATATGACACTCACTATTACAAGACCTAAAGGAAGTACAACTTCTGGAGCGAGCACAAAAATCAAAGCCAAATAAAGCACATAAAAATAATAAAAGATAAAAAGGGGCTGTTGCAAAATGAAAATCTTTCATTTTGCAACAGCCCTCAATCTACCATCTATTATGACCAGAAATTTATCTTATCAACTACTTTTTCAAATATCGACTTAATCCAGCCAAAGAATGAAGCGTCCTCATCTTCATCTGTCACCACTTCTTCTTTCTCTTCTTCTGGCGCTTCTATTGCATCAGTCTTTAGGATAAATGATACATGAGACTTGAGTTCACTTTCCTTACCAGTAAACTTATCATAAGATTCAGATAGTGCAAGCAATTCTTCCTTCTTATCCAAGATATTATCTACACTCTTTAGCTCATCTCTCATCTCATTAAGCTTGTTATCATGGTCTTTTGCATCTATTATATTTATTACCTTTTTAGCTGCAGCTACGACCTTCTCATCAGTTCCTAGAGATAGAGTATCTGTGATATCTCTATTATTTAAGATGTCCCTACGCATCCTTATAAGTGTAGGAAGTGTATCTGGCATATCGTGAACTATCTTATCATTTTGTGGCTCTTCTATCATATCTCTAAACCTAGTAGCTACAGGACGAAGTGCCTCCATATCATCTATTAGGGTAGGTATATTATCGTAGAAAAGCTTTACAACAGGCTTCTTGTACTCATTTATGAGGTCACGCATGATTTCTACATTGTCATCATTTGCATCGATGTCATCTTTTGCAAGTTCTAGCTTATCCTTCCATTCTTCCAGATAGTCTAGAGTATCCTTGTCATCCATGACTTCCCTGGCCTGGTCTATTTCTTCCTTATTTTTTTCCTTTAGTTCCTCTAGTTCATCTATATCCTTTTTCAAGTCCTCCATATAGTCTAGACTTTCCTTAAGGGTCTTCTTATAGTCAGTGCCTAGCTCATTTATAAAGTAGGTCTTTATGCCACCAGCGGCACTTGATAGGTACTTAGCACTATTCATTTTGGAATCAAAACTAGCAAAACCGCTGTCAACTTTAGCTTGCACCCCTCTCTGTACTTCAAGTCTAATAGGCTCTTTCATTTTAAACCTCATTCCTTCTATAAGAATAGGACTTCTAGCCTTTACTATCAAAATTTGATCCGAATCTATAGCTGGCTTAAAGATAGTAGCTGCAGGGGATGATGTTTGATAAATAGCATAATTAAATTTTTCTCTTAAATCAGGGAAAGGTGTTGCTGGATTGTTTAAATTTCCATTTTCATCAAATAATTTATCATAATATGCAGACATTATATCATTTGTCTTTTTATTTACAAGAGCTTCTTTCATAACATCTATATCTTCAGGCGTAATCATTGTTGCCGCCCCTGTAGTAGAACTACTTCCTGTAGCAGTTTCCATCTTGTCAATCAAGCTCTCTATCTTTGGTCTAGCACCTATAAGTACATCCATGTTATCTATCTCTTTCTCGTGCTCATCCACATCATCGATGATAGCCTTTGCCTTATCTATGACTTCTTCTAGTTCATCCCTGTTGTCCATCATGATCTCAAAGCCATCTAGCTTGTCTTCATCAAAGTTTTTGAACTCATCATGCCACTTGATTAGCTTTTCAGCCTTTTCTATATGTTCAGAATCAAGACGCTTAAGTATATTTTTGATGACCTCGTTATCCAGCATCTCCTCAGCTTGATACTTCTTAGCATCATCCTTTAACTTATCTACAAGGCCTATGTTCTCATCTGTAACAAACTCTTCTAAGTCCTCTAATATAGAAGTGTCTAGGTCATAGAAGTCATATAGGTCATTTATCAGATTCCTAGAACGACTCACCTTGTCATCATCCTTGATGAAGTTTTTAAGCACATCATCAGGGTCAGCTTCCTCCATACTTTCCTTGGCATCAATAAGGTCCTCTACATCCTTGATATCTGACTTGATATCCTCATCATTTTCCATATCCTTAATCACATCAGGAATCTCTGGAGAAACAGCTATACCTATGGTAGCTAGTTCGAAGTTTTCTACATTAGCTTCTATAGTAAATTCGTCTGGGAAGTCCAAGTCCTTTAGAGGGTCTATATTTTCATTTTTTAGGTCAAGCATCTCTTCCAAGGACGGGAAGCCTATGCAAATAACCATTTTAGAATTACCATCTGAGAAAATCTTACCATCTGTAACCGTTACATCTGTAAACACTTCATTCTTAAGTGGTACCACAGTAACTGCCATAAAAGGAGTATAGAGCTTACCGTGTCTATCATTGTTTTTAAGAGCTATATGTATTTTCGCCTTACCGCTCTTACCAGCTATTTCATCCGGAGTCATCTCTACCCCATCCAAAAAGTATGAAATATCTACATCTACAGGTACTTCCTTGTCTACCTCACTCTGGTAGTAGACATCATCCCCATTAGTATCCCAAACTAGGTCCCCAGCATTATTTTGAACTAAGTTCGCCCCTGAAACGGACTCAACATCAGCCAAAATAGTGCTATCTTTGAACTCTGCTTGGTCTCCTGAGTTTTGAATCCAAGTAGAAGCTATGACATTTCGCCTGCTTCCATCCGAATTTAAGTTTACATATATTGTTTCGTGTTTTTCTGGCTCTAAGGCTAGCTTACTCGCCCTTGACGATGTTATAGGCGCCAATACAGAAGCGACTATTACTAAGGCTAAACTTAGTGCTGTTATCTTTCTTAATACTATCTTATTCATCTTACACCTCACTACTAGCTAATTTTCTTTTTTCAGCTATCTTTGCCCTCAATTTTTTGATTTTCTCTGTCTTATCTATAAAACGTGTCATGATGAGAAGTATCGGTGGTAGGATAAAGAGTATTATCATACCAGAGATAAAAGCTCCTCTTGCCAACATGATACACAAGCCTTTTATAATCTCTATGGTAGAAGTCGCTACTACCCCAAGTGTTGCTGCTATAAATACGAGCATACTTGTTATAATGGATTTAGCTGAGGTAGATACCGCTCTACGAATGGCTATTCCCTTATCGTAACCAGCAAGCAACTCCTCCTGATACCTCGTACTCATCAAAATCGAGTAGTCCACGGTAGCCCCCAACTGTATCGCCCCGATTATAATAGGTGTTACAAAAGGTACTGAAGTACCAGTCAAAAATGGAATGCCCATATTTATAAATATCGCAAGCTCTATACATGAAACAAGCAGGAGCGGCATGATAAAAGATTTAAAAACAAGGGCTATGATTATATATATAGCTATTATAGATATGATATTAGTTACCCTTATGTCCCTATCCACTATCTTCTGCAAATCCTTGGTAAGAGCTGCCTCACCAGTTATCTTAGCCTCCGGGTCTACATCCTTTATCAACTTATCTATCTGTGTAAGTTGCTCATTTACCTTCGGTGTGGCTACAGGCATGGTTGAACTTACCATTACCATCTGCAAGCCATCTTTTTCGAAGCTCTCACTTATCGAATCTGGCAGAAATGAGGCTGGAATACCAGGTCCCAAGAGCTCGTTTACGCTAACCGCACTCTTTACACCTTTTAAGTCTTCTATATCATCTACCAAATTATGCATGGTATTTGATGGTATATCATCCTTCATGATAATGATGTGATTCGTCTCCATTCCATAATCGCTCTTAAGCTTTTCTAAGCCTACATTCGCCTGTATCTCCGGTGGCAAGGATTTATTTATATTGTAGTAAATCACAGTATGTGCTTGCCAATAAAATGCCGGCAAGAACATTATCAAGAAAAACGCTGCTGCCTTCTTCTTATTCTTTAATACCCTATCAGTAAGCCTATCAAAATCAGGAATCAAAGTCCTGTGAGTATACTTGTGTATATACTTATCCAAGACCAAGGTAAAGGCAGGCAAGATAGTTACACAGGTGATAACTCCAAGGGCTACACCCTTCATCATAACTATACCTAGGTCATATCCTATATTGAAGTTCATAAAGCATAGGGCTCCAAATCCAGCGATAGTGGTAAGTGAACTACCAGAAATGGACTTAAACCCTTGAACCATAGCCGTAGCCATAGCCTCCTTACTATCTATGCCCTTATCCTTCTCTTCATCATATCTATGGACTATGAAGATGGCATAGTCGGTGGTAACTGCAAGCTGCAAGATGGCTGCTATGGCCTGAGTTATATATGATATTTCTCCTAGGAAGATATTAGTACCGAAGTTATATATTATTCCATATCCCAAGGTAGTCATAAAGACAAATGGCAATACCCATGAGTCAATACAAGCTAGCAGGACTATTAAGGACAAGAGTGCCGCCAGCATGACATACTTAGGCATTTCCTGTAATACTAGGTACTTTACGTCCTTTAAAAATACGGAAAGCCCACTCATCTTAGCCTGATTGTCCATAAGGGCATTTATCTCATCGATAGCTTCCATGGTCACTTCAGCTGCAGCCTTTTCCTCATACCTAACCATGAGCAGCTGTCCCTTATCGGAATAAAACTGCTCCGTAAAATCATCAGGTAAAAATCCCTTTGGCACACCAAGACCCACCATGTCATGGGCAGAAGTAACGTCGTGAACAGAGTTTATTTTTTCTATTTCCTCTTTAATCTGTTCTACCCTATAATCGCTCATACCATCAATCATGAGGAAGGTAGTAGCTGCGCTCTTAAAGTGCTCCTCTAGTATATTTTCACCTATAACAGATTCCTCATCCTCAGGCAAATACGACAATATATCATAGTTTATATTTGTCGCTATAGCTCCCCATATACTAGGTATGAGCAAAAAAGTCCCTATTATTATTACTGCTACTGGGTTTTTAGTAAGCAGCTTAGCAAGTTTGTGCATATACTCATCTCCTATATTAATATTTGCTACGCAAGCGGCATCCTTACTATATCTTTAACCACCCTATAAAGCATAGGCTGGATTTCATCCATCTCATATGGTTCATTAAATAAAATTGCGTTATACATAACTGAACCAACAAGTTCAAATATTAGGTAGAGCTTCTTTTCAAAATGCTCTAAATGTATGTCAAAGTCTAACTTAGCTTTTTGAGTAATCGCCTTTATAATATAATGTCTATTCTCTTCCCTTAGCACCCCCCTATATAAATCCTTATGTATGAACTTAAGGAAGGCTGGTGACTTCTTAAAATAGGAAAGTATATAGTCAATAACCACTATAATCTTATCTTCAAAAGGTTTGGCTGCATTTTTTACATCTGCTAGTTCTTTAGCCGCTTCTTGGATGACATTTATCGCCTCTCTTAAAACGAGCTCATCCACCAAGGCCTGCTTGTTTTTAAAGTAAAGATAGAATGTACCCTTTGCCACATCTGACCTATCTACTATTTCATCAATACTGGTCTTCTTTATACCCTTTTCACAAAAAAGAGCAAAGGCTGCATCTTCAATAGCCGTCTTCTTTTGTTGTTTTTTTAAGTCCATGCGTTTAGTTGACATAACTCCTCCAAACTAGCGCCTCCAGACTTCCTAATCTCAGCGCGTAATCCTATATATAAAATCTAATTATATTACCTTTATAAAACTTATTGACTTTAATTCATATTTGACCTTTATTCATTTATGACTGTCAGTCAATATGTATTATATGTCAAAAATGACTACTAGTCAATATTTTTTTATAGATTTTTATCACATCGTTAAAAATTTACATAAAAAATAGCTATAAGACACTAAAATAGTGCATTATAGCATATTTAAAATCTTAGATTAACTTGCTTTACCTAGTCATATATCTGATGATTTTTTCTTATAGTCTATTCAAAATGTAATCTACATTTTCATATTATATCTCCATATAAAGCCTAATAATAGTAACTATTGACTGCTCTACAGTATAATTATCCTTAGGAGCGAATCTATTTCCACCCACTCCCTTCATTATCTCCTCTTCATTTGCCTTAGCCACATATACTCTAGCCCAGTCAGCTATTTCACCAGCATCATTATAGGTATTTGATAAATCAAAGTTTTCTTTGACTAGGGCTTCACCCTTGCACATACTTAACGCTCGCATTAGCATAACAGCAGCCTCCTGCCTAGTGATTTCAGCATTTGGAGAAAAAGTCGTAGGGCTAGTTCCATTTACTATACCCATATCATAAGCCATCTCTACAGCAGGATTCATAGCGTCTGTAAAGGTATAAGCTCCTGACGTCTCTATCTTCATGGCTTTTTCAAAAGCTTTGTCAAACAAATCGTATTGAATATCATAATAATCTGTAGCTACCTTGCCAAAAATATTTTTCCTAGTATTTTCTGCTATCATAGCCATCATCATCTCACAAAATTCTTCTCTGGTGATATTTTTCTTATATTTTTCTTGAAGCGACTCTTTGACTATACCTATACTATTTGCCAAGTATATATCACTCCTCGCCCATGAGGATAAATCGTGATACTTACCACCTTTATAAAAGACAGCTTTTAATCCATCTATATCCCCAACTCCGAAGATAGTCTTCCATTTGGGAGCTTTTTCAAAGTCCTGTATTATATTTAAGTCCTCATCTATAAATGCCATTTCGTCATTATGGACTATGGTAGCTACACCATCTCTAAACCTACTTGTAAAATCATACTGCAAAGGCAGCACTACCTCACCCTTCGGATTTATATAACCAAATTTATAGTCTAATTCCACAGATATAAGCTCATTATCTCCTACCTGTATCAAATCATAAGTAGGTGGGAAAATCTCCTTACCACTCTTATCCATCAGCCCCATCTTACCACCAAAAACCACAGCATTAGCTAGGGAAAACTTAGACTTCACGTCACGCCTCATAGCAGCTTTTTCCATGAAGTAAGCATAGTCTACAGGCTCGTACTCATTTAAAAACTTAGAGCCAAAAATCCTAAAAAAGTGCCTATCTCCGAGACTTGCTTCATAAGTGTCAGGTATCATAAATCTATCAATATTAGCATAGGTCTTATCAGTTAAGAGCTCACCATTTTTATTTATCAGACTCATAGCCTTGTAGTTTTCACCACTATCAGTAAACATACCTACATTCGCTACTCCACCGAAGAACTTATCAGCAAGCTCCCACTTAGGCTCTATCACCACCTTACCTGAAGCATCCACAAAACCATAAGCCCTACCAGTCTTAGTATCAGCACCTTGCTTCATAAAGGAGCTAATTCCCTCCTTATCATCCCAAAAAGTCAAAAACTTATCTCCAGACTTCCTTATCTTGTAAGCCCTATTATAATCGCTATCATAAAGCATTAACTGGTGCTCATCATCATATTCTATAAGCGTAAAATACCCTAGCTGATAAGCCATATTCATAAGTATTTCCTTTTCTGAATCTCCATCGCTAGCAAAAAATTCTAAAACCTCATCCCCACTAAGTTTTTCTACATTTTTTTCAGCAGCAAATACATTTACAGATGACAAGAGTACAAAAAGCACCAAGGACAAGGATAATACTTTATTTTTCATCTCGTTTACCTCCTTTAAAAGATTCTTTCAAAGCATTTAAGTCTAATATCCCAAATCTCTTATTATCACTAATAACTATATGCCCATCTACAGGCACTGACTTGAGGTCAAATCTATCATTTAAAAGCCTATTACCGTCTGCGTCCACTATCCTACTTATCTCCCTTTGCAAATCATAGACATAGTCAAGTCCATTTTCTAAACTCTGAGACTTATTACTAGTATCATCTAAAATATATTCTTCCACATAAGGAAGCCCTTCCCTAGTCTTTTCGTATTCAGCCATACTTGCAGTCTCACCCCTAGTATTTATCACAGAGATTTTATCCCCCTTCCTCACCTGAGCAAGCCCATTTCTTAGCTCAGTCATGCCATCATAATCAGGCTTTACAAGCACATTTCCCTTGCTATCTAAAATACCATACTTATATACTTTCCCTAACTTAACTTGGAACCTATAACAGGCACTTGCATTGTCATATTGCAGGGTGGTATAAGCCCTATCATCTAATAGTTTGCCAGCTACTATAGGCTGATAAAGATACATCCTCTTAGCATCTACATATGCAGCGAAGCGTTCACCTAGCTTATAGTATCCTTGTTTATATAAGATATTTCCATCAAAGTCTATAAAATATTGCTTATAACCCTTACTTATTGTAGCGAACTCCCTCTCCTTATTCCAATTCCTATGAGGTATAGTTTGACTGCTTTCATCCTCAAAAATAAAAGACTTTTTATCTGGTGCTACACCCACATAGCTATACTTCTCATCGAGCCACCTTACATCAATATCCGTCAAGGTTCTAGCCTTAGCCATCTCTTTATCTATGCTAGCAGTAAGCTCGGAAACATTGATTATATACAAGCCCCTATCAGGAGAAAGTTTCATAACGCCTGTACTTTCATCTACATCTTTACCCATCTCCATCACGTGCTTTTTATCTGGATTATAAGTAGTTTTTACTAACCTATTATACTCATCTAGGGTGACATAGTCATATCCATCAACTTTCTTAAGCACATTTCCATCCATGTCCACCAAGTAGTAAGTCTTATCTTCCCACGACATCCTAATAAGAGCAAGTCCTATATCAAAAAACTGTATTTGATAAAAAGGACTATCAAACAAAGCCTCACCTCGTTCATTTATATATAGGTGTTTCTGCAGCCTTTTATTTCCGTCATTATAATCAAAACTAGCCAAATAATATCCCCTAACAGACTTATCATCCAAAAATGTAAGTGGGTGTCCATCATAGGAATTAAAGGTATTTATAAGCTGATGATTCTCATCATAAAATCGCGCTATGATATCATATACCTTTGGAACATCAGTCTTCTTATATTCTACTAATAAGATTTTACCATCATCTCTAACATCAGCCTTCGTAATATAAAAGTCTATATTTGAAGTGTCAAATCCTGCCTCTTTTAACTTCTGTTCTTTACTTTTTTCTTCATCAGCATATATATTTAAGCTCAAAAATAAAAATAAAACTAAACTTAAAATAAAAATTTTCCCATTTCCTTTCATAAATTCCTCCAACATATTATTATTTTAAAACAAAAAAAGGCAATACTTATAAAACTTATAACTAAGCCTCCCCTTCATTATATATAGGCAAAAAGACTCCCTAAAAGGAAGCCTTTAAAACTTTTTCTTATTCTTCGTCATCGAAATTGTGTTCATCAGAAATATTTTGAACAGCCTTTTTCTCCTCATCACTGAGTATGTAGTCGATGTCTAGCACAGTAATCATACCATAGTCAACCTTGGCTATATTCTTGATGAACTTCCTATCAAAGCCTGATACTATCTTAGGTGGAGCTACTACAGCATCCTCACCCACTCTCTGGATTTCTTTTACTACGTCTACAATGAATCCGACTTTGATCCCCTGTGTACTAACAATGATAATCTTGGTATCATCAGTAGCTTCTACCTGTGGAAGACCAAACTTCTTCCTCATATTAACTATAGGATGTACTTCTCCTCTAAGATTAATCATACCTTCTATGTACTCAGGTGTATTAGGAATCTTAACTATTTCTTGAAATCTCTCTATACTATGAACCTGCATAATATCAACTCCATAGATTTGCTCGTCTACATTAAATACTACTAATTGTATATCGCTCATACTGCCTCCTTTAGCATATTTTGGCTAGTTCTACTTACCTCGCTTTTCTACATACATCGCTCGGAAAATAGAAGTCCTTTTATAATATATATGATAATACTAAAAACCCATCGCCCTCAAAACATCACTATTTTTAGGCATTACAAGGCGATTTTTAGTCTTGCTATATACTCTTTCGGCAAGTTTAATGTATTTTCTTAAACATTTTTTTAAGAAAGTGCAATATTTTTTAAGTATCCATTGATAAAAGCATCCAAGTCTCCGTCCATCACAGCATTTACATTCCCTGTTTCCACGCTTGTCCTATGGTCTTTTACCATATTGTAAGGATGCATTACATAGGAACGTATCTGGCTTCCGAAGTTTATATCCATGTGGTCACTGCGCATATCATCAAGCTTGTCTTGTTGCTCCTGTCTTTTGAGTTCAAGAAGCTTTATCTGAAGCATCTTAAAAGCCTTGTCCTTATTTTTGTGCTGAGAGCGTTCATTCTGACACTGAACCACTATACCTGTAGGTATGTGAGTAATCCTAATCGCCGAGTCAGTCTTGTTGATGTGCTGACCACCAGCACCAGAAGCCCTGTAAGTATCTATCCTTACGTCCTCATCAGCTATTTCTATATCGATATCCTCTTCAATATCAGGAAGGACATCCGCTGAAGCAAAGGACGTATGCCTACGCCCCGAACTATCAAAAGGAGAAATCCTAACTAGCCTATGCACTCCCTTTTCAGCCTTCATATAACCATAAGCATTAAGACCACGCATCTCAAAGGTAACGCTCTTTATGCCAGCCTCATCACCAGCAAGGTAGTCTATTACATCAAAGGAAAATCCAGCCTTATCAGCATACTTTTGATACATCCTAAATAGCATAGCAACCCAGTCACAAGCTTCCGTACCACCAGCACCTGCATGAAGGGAAACTATGGCATCACACGAATCGTGCTCACCACTTAAGAGGGTGCTAGTATTCATATCTTCATATGAAGATATGAAGTCAGCACTCATCTTTTCCACCTCAGCTATAAGGCTATCATCTTCCTCTTCAAGAGCCATCTCTATAAGGGTAAAAATGTCCTCATAAAGACTTTCTAGTCTAGTGTAGTTCTCTACCTTATCCTTATTTTGTTTTATCTCTTTTAATATCTTTGCAGAGTTTTCTGCTTCATTCCAAAAATTTGGGTCAGCAGTCTTAGCTTCTAAGTCCTGTATCTTTAATTTAACATTTTCTATGTCAAAGAGACACCTGGAGCTCACTTAGTCGCTCCTCATAGCCTTTCAACTCTGTCTTTATTTGCTCTAATTTAACCATCTATTCCACCACTATGTTCTGAGTCCTATCTGGTCCCACACCAATCATGCTAACTTTTACCTTTAGCAGCTCTTCTACACGCTTAACATAAGCCTTAGCCTCTTCTGGCAATTCATTATAATCAGTCATATGACTAATACATCCAAATCCATCCATTTCTTCATATACAGGCTTGCATTTTTCGAGGATTTTTAAGCTTGATGGAAAATACTTAAGAATCTTTCCTTCATATTCATAAGCCACACATATCTTAATCTTCTCTAAACCACTTAAGACATCTAGCTTGTTTAAAACCATCTCATTAACACCACTGGTCCTAATAGCGAACTCACCGGCTACAGCATCAAACCATCCACAACGTCTAGGACGACCAGTAGTAGTACCAAACTCGTGACCTACCTCACGGATAATCTCGCCAGTCTTATCTAGGAGCTCAGTAGGGAATGGTCCCTC
>PDWI01006872.1_pt1 | contig 14105 bp, 12 predicted proteins | sample 1430891 | NCBI WGS metagenome assembly PDWI01 (sample SAMN01162508, study PRJNA174530) | Oral metagenome, whole genome shotgun sequencing project. | biome: Marine environment; feature: Marine mammal; material: Swab sample of the gingival sulcus; isolation source: swab sample of gingival sulcus...
TATTAGCCAAGGCAATTTGCTCTGCATAATCAGCCGTAGTCATAATCTCCTGCGTGAGATTATTAATAACAGCACGAACCTCCTCGACAATACAGAGAGAAGAGCTCGTCAGCTGGACTATATCCGCAGCAGCCTCCTTAGACCGCTCGGCCAGCTTACGGACCTCACTGGCTACTACGCTGAAGCCCTTTCCATGCTCCCCAGCCCGCGCCGCCTCTACAGCCGCATTAAGCGCAAGGATATTGGTCTGATTCGCAATATCATCCACGACTTTTATTCGTTTCGCCACATCCCTCATCTCATCTGTAGCGCGCAGGGAAGTCTCATCGCCCTGCTTGATGAGCTCGACCACCTTAAGAACTATTTTCTTAGAGTCTTGCGCTGCGGCATTACTCGCGATAATCGAGTCCGCAACCCGCCCTACTGCGCTGTCCATCTCCTCAGAAGCCTGCACAAGTTTGTCCGAAGAGGCCTTAAGCCCCTGGGCATACCGATCTATTCGCACTCCACCATTCGAGATATTCACTGTCGCATTATCAATCCCACGGAAGATCTTATTGAGCTTGTATGCCATCTCCTTGAGAGAGCGAAGCATGGCCCCCACCTCGTCACTCGAGTAGTCGTCTATCGTCAAATTGAGATGCCCTTCCCCGATTTGCTGAGCAAAAACAACCCCTCGGCTAATTCGTCTGCTAATTTTTTCCGCAAAAAAGATCGTGATGAGCATGAGCAGGAATATACCCACTAAGCCCATTAGAAGCAGGGATTTCATCAGCTGGTTCGAGGAAGCGTAGAGGTCCTCGTAAGGCACAATGATATTTAGCCCCCATGGGGTGCGCGTTCCCTTTATCTCAAGAGGGACAAAAATGGCAAGGATTCGCCCACTACCATTCCGCCTATACGTATCGAGAGTAAACGACTCCCCACTCTGCATACGCGCAATAATCTTCTCGCCAGAAAAGGTCCCCATAGAGTCCGTGAGCACATTATGCCCCACCAACGTAGAATCGGGATGCACAACAATTGTCCCCTTGTGTGAGAAAAGAACACCGTAGCTGTTGGGCGTGGGTCGGAGAGCCTGCACCTCCTCCGACAGATGCTCTAGGGAAATATCGAGCCCCACACTCCCAATCATCACTCCATTCTGCACGATGGGCGTTTCGATACTAGTCATCATCACCCGAACCTTCGTAGGGCCAAGATCGTAGTACGGCTCAGCAATCGTACTGCAATCAGTAGGGCGGACATTCCAAATCGCATCTGGCGAAGGGGAGCGATAAGCCGCAGTATCAACGTAGCGTACAGCCCGTGAATCCTCCAAGTACACCACCGTGCGCAAACGACCTGTATCCGGCTCTAGCAGATGCTTCAAATCCCACTGGATATAAATCGACGTAAGCTCCGGATTCTGCCCAATGAGCTTTTCGAGAAACCCATGTTGCTGAGCAATAATTTGAGGGGTAGAAAATGGAAGATACTGATCGGCCCCCGTGGCGATGGTCTGCGTGAGCACTACGTTCTGACTCATCTGCGACTGGAAGGATTGCGCATTCTTTAGCGTGAGACTGTGGAGAAACTCCCGCGCTGACCTGACCTCACTACTCCGTACACGCACGATGATAATCAGGAAAATCACGCCATAGATTATGACTGATGTTCCCACCATCAAGAGCATCATCCTTGCCCGGAGCGTCATCCTGAACTTAAGCATACGCATGAAAATCTTCACTTACAGCCTTGCCCCGCGCAAGACCCAGGACAAAGGTAAGAAATAGAAATGATAATACGCAAGCCCACGGCGTTTTTCACACGATATATTCCTCCAATAGCCCCCTAAACGCCACTGGCAGACGACTTATGGGGGTTATAGAAATAAGAGAAGGCATAGCGGCTATCCGCTATGCCTTCTTCTACCAGTGACCCCGGCGGGATTCAAACCCACGACCTTCAGAACCGGAATCTGACGTTCTATTCAGCTGAACTACGGGGCCATTCGCACGGCAAAGATAGAGCTTTTTCGGGAAAAGCAATACATCCCCCGGATATTTAGCCCCGTCTATTCACTCTTCACCTCAGTAGAAGATTGAGAATCAGCCGATTCGGATATTTCCTTCAGCTCTTCCTCTTCTCGCAGCTCCGCCTTGTGCTTAACCACGCCACTATGGAATATCGCCCCGTAGAAGGAGGAGACCCCCTTGAACTTCGAGAGAAGCGGAATCATCACAGAGGTGATGACGATCGAGGTCAGAATCACCGCGTAGGTCAAATCCCGAATGAGCTCACCACCTGGCATCCCCGCTTGCAACGGGAGATTTGCGAGTACCGCCGAAGCCAAGCCCTTCGGTACCATGGTCGCCATAATCGTCTTGTCCATTGTAGAAACCCCCTTACCCACAGCGAACTTCACGACAGGGATACGCACCACGAAAATAATCAGCGTAACAAAGAATCCGAGAATCATCGCCCAGGCATTCGAGAACTGTATAGACAGTCCGATAAGCACAAAGAAAAACGTCTTCAAGAGAAAGACTATCTCCGAGAAGAATTGCTTCTCTACATAGTTGAAGGTCTCTAACCCCTCTGAGCGAATCTTACTGATAAACTTGAAATGGAAAAGATCGATATTCGCAAGGGTTACCCCAAAAGCCAACGCGGCGATAGGGCCCGCAAACCCCAACTCCTCGGCGACCCCATAGATGACAAAGAGAAAGGCCGGGGTAGTGAACATAGAGTTCTTGATCGTGCGCACCTTCACCAGAATCATCGACCAGAAAATCGCGGAGCCAATCCCCAGTAGCGCCGCGAGAATGAAAGAGCTAATTATCCCCCCCGCCAACGCGCCAATCCGTATGCCTCCGCTACCGTATGCCTGAATCAAAGCCAGCACAACCACAATGGAGAGCACCGCGGACATCGCCGCCTCCAGCACTAGTACCGTCTTAGTATTCTCAGCCACCTTAATCTGCTTGACCATCGGGATGACCACCGCCTCGGATGTCCCGCTAAGAATGATGGCAAAAATAAACGCGGGCAAGGGCTCAAGCCCTATGAGTAACCAGCTCACCAAGCCCACCGCCAGTGCCGTGACGATGAAACTAATCGCCGTGAGACTCATCATGGTCTTCAAAGAGGCCCGCATCGCGTCCACCTTGAGGTCTAAGCCCCCGTGGAACATGATGAATACCAAGGTGATTGTCGTGAAAATCCCCGTGACTATCCCAAAGGACTCTGGCGCCACCACCCCCATCACCGGGCCGATGAGAATCCCAATAATCATGAGCAAAAGGACATCCGGAATCCCCTTCCGCTCAAAAATCCCCGTGAAGAGGTGAGAAATAAAAATGAGAAGCCCAATGAAGATAACTAGTAGAGACTCGTGCATTGCTAGTAGTATTAGACGTTTAATTAACCAATCGTATGCAAGTCGCCCTCCCGCGCAAGACTCGTATTCGGGAAGAACGACCGTGCCTCTTCGAGCAAAGGCTCTAGATTCGTGTAACGGGCAGAGTAATGCCCAATCACAAGGGTCTTCGCCTCGGCGAGTGCTGCCACTTCGGCCGCTTGTCGAGCCGTAGAATGCCCGACCTCTTTCGCGAGTTCGGCGAGATCATGGAGGTAAGTCGCCTCATGGTATAGCAAATCCACCCCATGGAAATACTGCGCAATAGCCGGGACGTAGCGCGTGTCGCTCATATAGGCATAGCTAGAGGGCGAATGCTTCCGATAGAGAACCTGACCAGGCGCAACCACACGGCCATCCGGCGCAACAACACTCTCCCCCCTCTTCAGCGCACGGACCTGCTCGTGGTGTAGACCGAACTCCTCTACCTTTTCCTTGCGAATATTCGGCAGGGAGGGTTTCTCCCGAATCACAAAGCCACAAGTCGGAACTCGGTGGTCCAACGGAACGGTCGACACCGTCAAATCCCCATTCTCGAAGATAAGCCCCGCGGATGCCTCAAAAGGGCAAAAGACCAACTCGAAGTTCTGCCGCGAAACGAAGAAATCGAAGTTACTCCTCAGTATAGACTCAAAATCGCGATGCGCATGAATGTACAACGGGGCTGTACGGCTAGTCATACTCAACGTGGCCAATAGCCCAAATACCCCAAGCACATGGTCGGCGTGGAGGTGCGAAAGAAAAATCGCCCCGACACGCTCTGGCGCGAGCCTAGCCCGCGCCATTTGCATCTGCGTCCCCTCTCCGCAATCCACTAGGTACAGCGTCTTACCGCACTGCAAAGCATGGGCAGAAGGCCAACGCGTCGCGGTGGGACGCGCACTACCACTCCCCAGTATGGTCAGTTCAAACGGCATAGCGAAAGCACTCTGGTGAACATTGCGTAGGGCGAACTACAAACAGCTACTCCTCGTAGACGAGCGCATCCTGAACGAGCTTCACGAAGTGATTCCAAGTATTGGTCTCATCCACAAGCTCTGACTTACAGTACCGCCTATAGAGCTCATCGGAAACCATCGGCATAAGTAGCATATCCTCATTGCCCACAATCGTAGCTATTTCTTCGCGGGAAATCGAACGGACGTCCGTCACTCCACGCGCGGATAGCGCCCTGGCCGTCTGACGGGCTAAATCCTGCTGAACCCCCTGCCGGTCGTACACGATGTGTAGCCCGAGCGCATCTAGGACTTTTTCCAAATTCGTCGTCACCATCCCGCTATTCCCCCGTTCAAAAATGGAAAGCTGGGACGGCGCAATCCCCGTACGCTCTGCGAGTTGGTACTGCTTGAGACCGAGGCGTCGCCTTTGGTCTGCCACTATCTCACATATTTTCATATCTTAATCTATTTTCTTCGGTTTTTATAGAAATCCCATATTCTAGAAATGCGTAAGGAACTCTTCCAACTGCTCGGGCGTATAGGCGAGATTCAATACGCTGTCCAGCTGCGCAATGCGCACTAGACGCTCTACGGATTCGGAAACCCCTGTAAGCACGAGTACCCCACCCCCGTTACTACAGAGACGATGCCCCATCAGGATTGCAGACAGGCCCGCAGAATCGCAGTAATCACAGGAAGAGAGGTCAAGTACTACCCTTTCACTACCTAAGCCCGCGAGAACCACGAACTCCGACTTGAGCGCCGGGGCCAAAAGCACATCCAGCCTCCGGTTTGCAAGTGTTATGCGACAATACTGCTCTCCGCGTTCTACATGTATATCCTCCATAGTCGCCCTGTCCCTTCCTAGCCTTATTAAGGCAAAAGCCATACCCGCTCAACAACCGAGCTAGAGTACAGCTTAAGCCGACGTGAATAAAAAAATGAGGGCTGCGCTCCGCCGCGCATAGCGCAGCCCTCACTCCTATAGCCAACTACTCATTACTACCTTCGTCGCCACCTTGCTCTGCCTGCTCCATGCTCTCCTTAAGCTTGGCAAGATCCGAGATGTCTCCAAGCGTTGTCCGCTCCTGCTGGGAGTTGATACGACGCACGGTACTCTTGGTCTGCTCATTCTGGCTACGACGAACTTCCTGCTCCGCGCGCTCCCCTTCACGACGAACGTCCTCGAAGGTTCTGCTGTGCGACACGATGATCCGACGACTCTTCTTGTTGAACTCAATCACCTTGAAGTTCAACTTCTCATCCTGCTTCGCTGCTGTGCCATCCTCTTTCACCAGGTGCTTCGGCGTGGCAAAGCCCTCCACCCCGTAGGGTAGCGCCACCACGGCCCCCTTGTCGAAGACCTCAATTATCGTACCCTCATGCACCGACCCCACCGTGAAGATGGTCTCGAAGACATCCCAAGGATTCTCCTCGAGCTGCTTGTGCCCAAGGCTGAGACGACGGTTGTCCTTATCCAGGTCAAGAACTACGACCTCGATCATCTCACCGACCTTCGTGAACTCTGCCGGGTGCTTAATCTTCTTCGTCCAGCTAAGGTCGGAGATATGGATAAGCCCATCAATGCCCTCCTCGATTTCCACGAAGATACCGAAACCAGTGAAGTTACGTACGCGCGCCGTGTGCTTCGACCCCACGGGGTAGCGGTTCTCAATCCCCTCCCACGGGTCTGGCTTAAGCTGCTTGATACCCAGCGACATCTTACGCGCCTCACGGTCGAGGGTGAGAATCTGAGCATCCACCTCATCGCCAACCTTCAGGAACTCCTGCGCGCTGCGAAGATGCTGACTCCAAGACATCTCTGAGACGTGGATAAGCCCCTCCACACCGGGGAACACCTCAACGAACGCCCCGTAATCAGCAAGCACAACCACGCGTCCCTTAACAATGTCGCCGACCTTCAGGTTCTCATCGAGAGAATCCCATGGATGCGGCGTGAGCTGCTTAATCCCCAAGGCAATACGCTTCTTCGCATCGTCGAAGTCGAGAATTACCACGTTGATCTTCTCATCAAGCTGTAGCACCTCGCTCGGGTGGCTAACACGCCCCCACGACAAATCGGTGATATGTACCAGCCCGTCTACACCGCCAAGGTCCACAAACACCCCGTAGCTGGTGATATTCTTGACAATCCCCTCGAGGACCTGCCCCTTCTCCAGCTTCGAGATAATCTCCTTGCGTTGCGCCTCGAGTTCTGCCTCGATAAGCGCCTTGTGGGATACCACAACGTTGCGATACTCCTGGTTGATTTTCACAACCTTGAACTCCATCGTCTTCTGCACGTACACATCGTAATCGCGAATGGGGCGAACATCGATCTGCGACCCCGGGAGGAACGCCTCAATGCCAAACACATCCACAATCATACCACCCTTGGTACGGCACTTGATGAAGCCCTTAATGATTTCATCGTTCTCAAACGCCTCATTGACGCGATCCCACGCCTTCAGTATACGCGCCTTGCGATGCGAGAGGATGAGCTGCCCGCTCTTGTCCTCCTGGCTCTCCACGTACACCTCCACCTTGTCGCCCACTGCCAAGTTCGGGTCGTAGCGGAACTCGCTGATACTCACAACCCCCTCGGACTTAAAGCCCACATTGATTACAACCTCACGCTTGGTGACAGACGCCACGGTTCCCTCTACCACCTGGTCGTCCCCAATGCTCGAGAGGGTCTTGTCATAACGCTCTAGATACGCATCCTTCTCCTGGGAAGAGTAATGGCTGTCGCTCTCTATCGCCTCCCAGTCCATCTCGGCGTTACCGCACTCGATCGTCTTGAGCTGCGCTCCGCTCTGCTCCTGCGCCATCTCGGGCTTCCCCTCCTGATTCTCCATAGATTAATACCCCTTTACCTGCTAACTAAATTAGACATTATATTTACTCAAACACAGCGCGAAGTTACGCAATATTTTCCGCAATACGCCTAGCTCGGCAAAAATCCTCCCAGGCATCCTCAATATAGAGCGCCTCCACACGGGAAAGCGAGTCCCCCCCTCGAGGGCAGACTCGCAAGAATGCTATACGCTAAATGGGCCTTCGCAATGGAGCCCCACTCCCCTTTTCCGAAAAGGACGCCTCCGTCTGGCTAATCCTCCGAACCGTAGAACTCCTGGTCGTCGCGCGGCTCCACCTCCCCCTTCTGCTCCACGATGAAGTGTATTGCCTCGGCTAGCCCCTCAGAGAACTTCACGAAATCCTCCCGGTAGAGGAAAATCTTGTGCTTCTCGTACGATGCCTCCTCGCCTGGGCGCCGCTTACTCTCAGTGATTGTGATGTAGTAGTCATCATTGCGGGTCGCCTTCACGTCAAAGAAATACGTTCTTTTCCCTGCCCTCACCGCGGTAGAATGCACATCATTCCTATCCTCACGGGCATCCGTGTATCCCAAATCTCTTCCGTCCATTTCCATTATCTTCTCTTCTTAGTGCGAAAACTACATCGCGAATATAGGCAAATTCCTATAACCTAGCCCTTGCCCACCAAATTTTCCGCCTACACTCCCCCCCTCGGAAGGCGTAGCACCTCTAGCTCCTTGGGGCGCCCCGCCGCAAAGCCTAGCCGTATGGCCGTGCGCAGCTGGTGGAACCCACTCTTCCCATATGCCCCGGGGTTAATATGCAGAAGCTCCAAGCCGCGATCGGGCATAACCTTCAGGATATGGCTATGCCCATCGACGAATACGTCTGGGCGCAACGCCTGCAACCGCGCACGAACCCCCTGGGCATAACGCCCAGGATAGCCCCCTATGTGGCGCATGTAGACCCGTAGCCCGGCAAAATCAAATAGCAGCTCCTCGGGGTACTCCGCCCGAAGCCGCGCATCGTCAATATTCCCATACACCGCGCGGAGAGGGCGAAAGGCACAAATCCGGTCCGCCACCTCCAGCCCCCCAATATCCCCGGCATGCCATACCTCCTCGCACGACGCGAAGAACGCCTCAATCTCGCCATCCCACCAACCGTGGGTATCGCTCACTATCCCGACCCAACGTACGTTTTCCTCTGCCATTCCTCCAGGTCTCCCCATGGTTTACGCCCCCAAAGGTAAGGCCTTTCATCCAATTCTAAACGCCCAGGCAGTAGAGGGGACTTCCCACCCCCTACCCGAGGGGAGCGCTTCCCGGCGAGGGGGCAGCGAGTGGCTAGCTACGGGGTATGTCCGAATTCTCCCGGCACAATTCGGAGATGATCCGTTTTTCGCCCCTATTTCTCACCTTAATTATAGGTGTAAATCGCTGATATAGATAATGATATAGATATTTTGGGATTTCCCTCCGCGCTACTGGGCAATTTCTGTGCTATATTCGCGCTTGGAATAGTCCAGAATACTCACCCCAATCCACCAACTATGGCTACTGTCAAGCTCCAGCGGGAATGGTATCGCCCGAGACGCCCCGTCATCCTCTACGTCTCGCGGCAGCGGGTTCTCATTCGCGCCCGCCCCGCCAAGGTTCGTAACCCCCGCACGAGTGCCCAGCAGGCCAATCGGGGGAAGATGGCGATTGCCTCAAGATTTCTCTCCCATTTGCAGGACTTCGTGGCACATGGGTTCGCATCGGGGAAACGACCGAATGGGAGGCCTGTGGGGGCATACCATGTCGCGTTGGGCCATCTCCTGAATAACGCGATGAGTCGAAAGAACGGGCAGTGGCGTATCGATTATGCGCAGGTACAACTCTCTGAGGGGCAGACTCTCAAGGCGTTTCCCATGAGGGTAAAACGAGATGGACGCACCCTAAGACTCGCGTGGGAGAAGGGGCTTCCCGAGGGGACGCGCCGTATCCGTTTGGCTTTCCACAGCGCGAAGAAGCACGCGACCCAGTGCCTCGAGGTGAATGCGCCGAAGCGGGGGGAGGCGATAGAAGTGCTCCTGCCGAAATGGGCGAAATCTGGCGCGTTGCACATGTGGTGGCATCCCATAGAGGAGGGGAAGACCCGCTGGCGGAGTCGGTACCTATTCATCCCTGCGGACGCAACAGTAATCACGGGGTGTATGGTATATCTAAGCGGCAATACCTCGAAGCCCGGGGGCGCATCTCGTGTCTCGGGCCGTGCGAGTTGCCTTGGGCCGCATGGGGACTCAGCTGGGAATGCGGAAAGCCTCCCTCCTGGCTCTCGACAACCCAGCCCATAGAAAAAGGGCTGTACCCGAGAGTACAGCCCTTTCCCGATAGATTCGTATTGCCGGCGCGCGGACGGCCTACTTCCCGATATAGTGGAAGTGGCTCCCGTAGCGTTCAAAGGCGGCTTTCTCTAGCCCTTCCCTCGCGTCGGGATGCGCCACGGAGATGAGGAGACGCGCCCGCTCCTGCAGGGTCTTCCCGTAGAGGTTCACCGCGCCGTACTCGGTGACGAACCAGTGCATATGCGCCCGGGTCGTCACGCAATCCGCTCCGACTTGCAGGGTATCCACCACCTTGCTTATCCCCTTGCCCGTCATGGAGGGCATGGCGATGATAGGCTTCCCCCCCTTGGAGCGGGAGGCCCCGTAGATAAAATCCACCTGCCCGCCCACGCCGGAGAAGTGCTTCCGCCCGAGGGTGTCAGAGCAGACCTGCCCGGTGAGGTCAATCTCGATAGCCGAGTTAATCGCCACGAAGTTGGGATTCTGGGCGATGATGAACGGATCGTTGGTGTAGGTAACATCCTTCATCAGGACCATGGGGTTCTTATCGATGAACTCGTAGACCTTCTTCGAGCCCATCAGGAAGGTGGAGACCATTAGCCCGGGGTCTGTGACCTTCTTCGCGCCGGTGATAACGCCCTTCTCCACGAGCTGGAGGACACCGTCCGCGAACATCTCTGTATGAATCCCGATATCCTTATGGTTGCCCAACTCCGCGAGTACGGCGTTGGGAATATTCCCGATACCCATCTGGAGGGTAGAACCATCCTCTATAAGCGCTGCGCAATGCCGCCCGATGGCCTTCTCTATGTCATTGGGCTCAGAGACGTGCGCTTCTAGGAGGGGCTCGTCGCACTCCACGAATCGGTCGATACGGGACATGTGCACCATTGCGTCTCCCAGCGCATGCGGAACGTGCCTATTCACAACAGCTATGACGGTCTCCGCATTCTCAATCGCCGCGAGAGTCGCGTCAACAGAGGTTCCGAGAGAGACGTAGCCATGGTGATCGGGCTGAGAGACCGAGACCATCGCCACCGTCACCGGCAGCACCTTGTCGCGATAGAGCTTCGCGGTTTCGCCGAGGAACACCGGGATATAATCCGCGTAGCCCGCCTGGGTATCCTTGCGCACATTCCCCCCGACAAAGAAAGAGTCGAGCTGGAAGATGCCCTCGTACTCTGGGGTCGCGTAGGGGGCCGCGGCCTCAGTGTGGAGGTGTCGTATGTGAATGTTCTTCAGCCCTTGCTCCTTGGCGTGCGCGCACATCGCCTCAATGAGTATCCCCGGGGTAGACGCCACGCTCCCCAAGTGGACGTGGTCGCCTGATTTGATGATTGACACCGCCTCGCGCGCTGTCATGAACTTTATTCCGTGTCCCGTCATATTACTGTATGGTTCTAAGGATTTCCCCCTCGCATTAGGCGAAGTTGAAGATGGACTGTAGCTGCAGCAGATTGAAGAGCTCCCGTACCCCCTGCTGAGGATTCTTTAGGGTCAGAGTCCACTTCTTCTCCTTCGTGAGCCTTAGGAGGCTCAATAGAGCCCCCACCCCTGAGGAGTCAATGTACTCTAGGTTAGTGAGGTCAATTTCGAGCTTCCCGCCCTCGCCGGAGACAAGCTGGATTAGCTCGCTCTTCACCTCGCTGGCATTAGCCACGTTCAATTTGCTGCTGGGCTCGAAGCTCGCCCGCGTTACACCTCCAGAAACCGTTGACTTTAGCATAATTCTCTCCCGTTCTATTAGTTGTTCTCTATGTACTCTCGCAATGCGCCCAGCCCAACCTGCAACCCCTCTCGGAGCTGCGCGCAGGCTGATAGCAGGGTGCTGTCCGCCGTTTCCGGGTTGTGAAGCATCCGCTCCAGCCCGGCGAGCATATCACCTAGCCCGTGTAGCCCAACGGCCATTGCGCTCCCCTTAGTCTTGTGCACAATCCCCCGCAGGGCCTCGCGCTCGGACAGCTGGGTAGAGTCGAGCGCAACGCGGAGTTCTTCGCACTGCGCCTGGAACAGGTCGCCCAACTCGCGGAAGAACTCGCTATCATCGCCCCCTAGACTCTGTACCCACACAGCATCTATACGGCTGGCATCGCCTTCTAGTTTCATTTCTCCCATACTGCAGCGCCTCTATGCCTTTAGCCTTTTCACCTCGGAATCCCCTCTATTGCTACGAATCCGCGCAAATGTAACGCATTTCCTCTAGACTTCCAACTTTCCGACGGAAGATTCAATGCAGTTCTGCAAACATATTTTCTTTGGGCTTCGTACCAATGATCGAGCACACCACAGCGTCTTTCTCTAGACGAGATGAAGAGTATGGGAAATCGTAAAACACTGATTAGAAGTATTGTACTACTTTTTCTGCTAGTGGGCAACGGTATAGGCCTGCAGGCATCTCCGGTCACATTGGGCGAGGCGAAATCCCTCGCGAAGGCCTCAGGCCTACTCGTGAGTACCCGCGGAGAGAGCAACCCGTTCCATTTACTGTACGCCCCGAATGCGCCGCGTACTCGCGGCGGGGTCCCGGATAGCTACACCTCCGAGTACTACGTTCTCGCCCGGGGGAAAACGCGGGGTTTCATTGTGATGGCAGGCGACGATAGACTCCCCACTGTGCTAGGCTACTCCCGGAACGCGCGATTCTGCGCGGAGGAGATGCCCGAGGGGCTGCGGGCGCTACTGGAGAACTATCAGCAACAGGTGCAGAATGCGGATACATGGGCACTCAGCATCCCGACAGCACTCGAGCGGACAGCGATTAAGCCGCTCTTGCAGAGCCAGTGGGGACAAAGCTACCCTTATAACCAGCAGACCCCAAGGATGCTTAGGGGCAATGCCCCCTCCGGCTGCGTGGCGACGGCTATGGCGCAGATTATGTATTACTACCAGTGGCCGAAATCCCCTAGGGCATACACGGGAAAATACTACGCGATGGAGTACCACCCGGCGGGCAAGGGGCGCTTCTGCGCTGAACTCGTGGAGAAGACCGGGTACATCCCCGCGGGGCGGAGCTATCAGTGGGGCAATATGATGGCGGCCTACCACTCCCTGCCGAATGATAGCCAAGTGCGCGCAGCTGCCCGAAAGGCCGTCAGCCAGCTAATGGTGGACGTGGGAATTGCCGCGCAAATGAAGTACAAAGGCGCGGCAAGCGCGGCGGTCACGGAGGCCATCGTGCGGAATATGCCGAGGGTATTTCGCTACTCGCGGCAAGCCCGTGTGCTGAAACGAAACTACTTCTCGAGTGCCGAATGGCGCCGCCTCATCCTAAAGGAACTGGCGGCTGGCCGCCCTGTATTCATGGAGGGGCATGCTTACGGGAATGGCCATGCCTTTATCTGCGATGGCTACGATGGGGAGGGGCGCTTCCACTTCAACTGGGGCTGGGGCGGGCTGAGCGATGGGTACTTTACGCTAGCACACCCCGCGCCTCTTGAGCAGGGCGTAGGGGGAGGCGGGGCTGGGGCATACGTGCTCGAGCAGGGAATCGTGGTGGATTTGATACCTGACCCCATGGGGGATTCTGAGCAAACGTATCTATTCTACGCCGACGCCCTCGAGGGTTCGGAGGATTTCGCCCGGTCGAATCACCCCAGACTCATAGTACGACGGTTTCACAACCATAGCCTAGTTCCGCTGGAAGGGTACAGCGTGACGATACACCTGCAGAATACGCAGGGGAAAGATTTCCTTGTGGGAAGCAGAACCGCGAGGGGGGATGCCGGCGCGCTGCAGATTCTACCTGAGGGGCTCATGATTCAAACCCTCTCGGTCCCCGTGAGCCTAAACCTCTCGGGGGTGCCAGACGGAACGTACTGGATACGCCCCATGGTGCAATACCTTCAGAAGGAGTACCCGATCTACCTCAATCGTCGTACTCATAAGCCCCAACAGCTTGTCGTACGGGGCGGGCAGGCGCGTCTCCAGGAGAATCCATGCGGAACGGTGCAGCTTCACGCAGAGCTAGATACCCCCTTCCTCGTGGAGGACGGCACGGCAAAAACGCTACGTTTCCGGCTTACCGGGGGCGCCCAAGGAAGAGCCTACCGCCACCTCGTAGGAATGGCAGTCTCCAACGAAAGGCTGAAAGAGGTAGGCAAAATAAGCTCGATAAAGAGCCTAGAGGTTGGGGCCGGGGGGAATAGAGAATTCTCGATGACGACCACAAAGAGGCTAAAGCCGGGCCATGCGTACGTCTATCTCACCTATCGCCGGGATGCCCAACAGCCCCAACAGGGCGATTGGCATAGCGTCCCGCCCACAGATATACTGCAAGAGTTCGACATCGAGGTAAAAAGCCCCCAAGACCTCTCCCTCGTAGAGGATTTGCACTTTGTCACGAAACCCGACCGAGTGCGGAAAGGGGGCGAGCTAAGCTTCTCCCTGTATGTACAGGCGGGGGCTCGGGATGTATCTGATAGGATTAGCGCGTATATCACCCCCTATCCGCAAGGGGGCAGGAAGCCGATCGACAACAGCGAAACGGTACTCCTAGCGGCCGGCACGAAAAAGACCTACACTCTACGCACGGCTATCAATCTGACACCTGGGCAGTACATCCTCCACCTCACGCACAACCCGAAGAGAATGGGTACGACCTGGCGCTGGACACCTTTCCC
>PDWI01008657.1_pt1 | contig 14104 bp, 8 predicted proteins | sample 1430891 | NCBI WGS metagenome assembly PDWI01 (sample SAMN01162508, study PRJNA174530) | Oral metagenome, whole genome shotgun sequencing project. | biome: Marine environment; feature: Marine mammal; material: Swab sample of the gingival sulcus; isolation source: swab sample of gingival sulcus...
TGCTTTATACTCAGGCATTTCCCAATCTATCGGCTTAATTCTGATAATTTTCATTATCGGAGAAACCGGAATAATATTCGTTACAATACAATTTAAATCATTCACTTGTTTATCTGTTTTAATTATTACTTATTTTTTCTATTCTATACTTCCAAAGTATTTCATAAACTGAACTCTGTCGAAAACCACAGGGTTATCTACATTTTTATAACTAACTTTACCTCTAAAATCGTCTAAAGATTTGTAGTTATGTTTTGTCATCCACGCTTCTAAATCGGATAAAACCGTTTTAATAAAAGCCGGTTTATTTTTATAAATGGCAGAAACCATCTGTACGGTTGTCGCTCCTGCCAAAATTTGCTTAATTAAGTCTGCTCCCGAATGCACTCCGGTACTTGCCGAAATATCGGTTTCTATTTTACCCGATAATATCCCAATCCAACGCAAAGATGCCGCAATGTCTTCCGAAGTACTGAAAACATTCGTAGAGGTCATTTTAAAAGTATCTATATCGATATCAGGCTGATAGTAACGATTAAACAAGGTAAAAGCATCTACTTTTCTTGTCCAACTTAAACCTCTAATAAGGTTTGCCAAACCTGCCGAAAAATGACTCATTTTTAAAGCAACAGGTATTTTAATATGTTTCTTAACCTCTTCTGCTATATCGAAATATATCTTTTCATTCTCAGCACTAGTTACCTCAGCATTGGTCGGTATCAAAGATACATTCAACTCAATAGCATCGGCTCCTGCCTCTTCCATTTTAACAGCAAAGTCCACCCAATTGGAGCTACTAATACAGTTGACACTTGCTATAATAGGTATAGAGACAGCCTTTTTAGACTCATTGATTAATTCTAAATATTTATTAATGCTATTTTCTTTGGCATAGGCACTGATATAATCTGCAGCCTCCGGATAATCCATAGCACTTTTTGCTGTTTCAGCATCAGCCTCCATCTGTATTTGCTCCTCGAAAAGCGACTTTAAAACAACTGCTCCGGCTCCCATCTTTTCTAATTCCTTAATCTTCTCGACAGAATTTGTCAATCCGGAACTTCCTATGATAAGTGGGTTTTTCAAATCTAAACCCATATATTTTACCGATAAATCCATATTTTAGGTAGTTTTTCCCAAAAGTATTTCATTTTTTGCTAACTGACTTTTTTAAATTATAATTTAGAATGATTCTACATAAAAACGCATTTTGTTTTTTGTTAGAATTAAATCAAATTAAACAACCAATTGTTTAGCACTACTGTCTATATGTAACCGTTTAAATTCATAAAAAAAGGGGATGCCATATTCGACATCTCCCTTTTTTACGAAAAGTCCTCCAAAAATTCATCTTATACTGACGCTAATCATCTGATTATTTGTACAAAGATTATCTAGAGTCCTCCTTAATTACCTTTTAATAACTTGAATATTGCCTCTTATTGTTTTGATAATATATAAACCGCTTGGTAAACCTCCCATATCCAATTCTAAAATATGGCTAGATTTGTTGTAACGACAATCGCAAGAAACTACCTGACCTACTGTATTAATTATAGAAACAAACTCCTTACCTACTGATAAGCCCGATACATTAACCATTCCATTGGTTGGATTAGGGTAAGCGTAAATTCGTGATACATTATTGGGCTTACCCATCACTTGACGAATACCTAAGTCCCTTACCTGACCATCGTAATCTGTCTGCGTTAATTTATAGTAAGTTACAGGAGTATAAGGCTCTTTGTCAAACATCTGATAAATATGCTTTTCCAAACTATTGCCCGCACCCGGCACTTCTGCTAACAATGTCCAAGAAACCGCATCGTTAGACTTATAAATACTATAGTGGTCGTTATCAATTTCTACCAAAGAAACCCATTCTAAATCAACAGTATTGTTTGATTGTAAGTTAGCACTAAAGCTATACAGAACAATAGGCAAAGGTGTATTGCCCGTATCCAATTGCGTTAAATAGATAGTCGACTCATCGGTTGCAGGTCTTCCATTATCATCGCTTACACTATACGCTATAGCTAACGTTCCCATAAAGTTAGCATTTCCTTGAAATATTAACATTCCGGCAGGAGTAACACTCAAGGTTCCTATTTCAATACCATTACTGTCATAAACAGGGCGGTTTACCAAGCCTCCTACAGGTACAATTACATCCACTAAGTCTCCCGATGAGTTATATAAACTTAACGTTTCAATGCTCATATTGTCACCCTCAGGGTCGAAATCATTGTCTAATATATTAATGCTGATTTCGTCAGCGGTATTACGAGCCACTGCATAATCATCATTAGCAATAACACAATTAGACGCATTCTGAAGAACTTCCAGTTTTATATTAGCGGTATCCGTATTGCCTACATTCCCTTGACCATCATTCAAGGTGTATTCTATATCTGGCACATCTCCCGTAAATCCGGGCTCCGGTGTAAAGCTTACTTCTCCATTAGAGCTTACAGTAATCGTTCCTGCTAGAGTATTACCATCGTAAACATTCTCTGTAACAGAGCCTCCGGCGGGAACAACAATATCCTCAAGAGCCCCTCCCGATGTCGTTACTAGCTTAATGCTTGTGACCGATAACTCTCTATTATGATCCGCATCAAAATCATTATCCATAACATTAAACGTAACAGAAGAGCCTTCTTCTAACTGAACAATGTCGTCGTTGGCAACAGGCGTATCATTTCCTTGTTCATCTATTTCATCCAATACATTAATATTTAGGTTCCCTTTACTTTCTAGACCGGAAATGCCAACAACTGTATAAGTAATTGGAACTATATTGCCTACATAATCCGCATTAGGGGTAAATATATAAGTTCCATCAGCACTAATAACAATAACTCCGTTAGGGTGTGGAATGGTAACACTGCCCGATGTAGGTACTGGGAAACCATTGAGCTTAGTTATCTTTAATCCTACCCCCTCATCGTTGGTTAAAAGGTTAGCTGTAACAGATGTATTCTTAGGAGTTTGCACAAAATCATCCTTACTGGCAATCGTACAAGAATTAATATGGTTATTCAAAGACTCTCCTACTAATTGCCCCATTCCTGCTACAAGTGGAATACCATCTGCATTAACATTAAAACCTAGATTGTACGAATTTTGGTCTAAAAGCACTAGATCGACAGGTGCCATTGGACTTTCTGCATAATTACCTAAATCATCACCTCCTTCTACTAAGTCTGGACAGTCATCACCATCACTATCTAAATCCAAACGATTTGGAATACCATCTCCATCTTTATCGCAAACAGTTCCATAAATAAAGTTACCAATACCCATAGATTCGTTTAAAACAAAGCCGGCTTCCAACAAGACAAACTGCACTTTAACATCACTAAAACTTGTAGGTGACATTAAACCAAAGCTAAGTTCCTCATTATCTCCGGATATTACCAAGCCTCTTTCGTCGTCTAAAACATCATATAATTTACTAGTGTTGGTTCCGTTTGCTTTAGTTTTTCCAAATACATAAGCCTTATATTGGTTATCAACAAAGATCTTTAAAGAAATAAACTTATCGTCTCCAGCAAGCGTTGGGTTTAAAATATCTATTAAATCGAAACTAAAGGCATTAACCGGATTGTCGAAATGTATATTTATAGCATACTTATTATTAATAGAAGATACACTATTGTTTAGTGATAAATAAACAGCATCGCTCGAGTTTCCCGAAACAAAATTAGCATCGGTAGTCTCTCCAAAATCTTGAGGAATTGCAAACCCTCCTGTTCCTTGATAAGTAACCGTACCTCCAGAAAAATTAACAACATTATCGGCCGCTGTAGCACCAGCAGTTACCGAAAACTCATCAGCCCCATTCAAATGTGTAGATTGCATAATATGATGGACCACCTCTGCTTCAAAACCCGATTTTTTGTACCCACTACCGTCTTTCACAGATGAGTAAGAAAAAATAGTTAAATCTCCGTCTTCCCATATAGAAGCCTGCAAAGCAGGAGCTTGTAAATCTGCAGGAATGGATATAGGGCACTCTTCTACATCTAGGATACCATCGTTATCATCATCTTTATCTACAGAGTCGAAAACACCATCGCCATCAACATCCTCAGGGCTTACAACAAAAGACTTTGTATATTGTGTGATACAATTTACACCGGAATAGGTTACCTCAACCTGATATTTCCCCGAACTAGTTACCATGTAGGTATCACCTACTACCGTAGGATCTTCCACATTATCTTTAAACCATCTGTATTGTTCTATAGAATGTGCTTTAGGGACTACAAAAGCATAAGGTAAATGAGCCACGTTTAAATCCATCGAACCATAATTAATATTGGTACCCGGAGGGTCTGTAAAATGCAGATTAGTATTCCCGCCCAAGTCGTTACCTAAAAACGCATATTTATCTGCCGAGCAAGAAGCATTACCTTTAATATTGAGAGCCTCTACATAGTCAAAATTAAGCACATTACAATTGGTACTGGTTATAATCGCTTGTTCACCTCCATCGGAAATATCGGAAGATTGGAACTTAACAAAACTACAAGGCGTACCACAAGAAATAAGTTCATCGTTAATCTTTATTTCTTTGCCCTTTTCTACTGTTATTAGATAATCGGTAGCGTTTGCACCTTTTGTCATAAGAAACATATCAGTTTCGATATTGGCTTTTAAAGTTGCTCCTGCGTAGATGGTTTCTAAGGTATCTAACTTTACAGAAACATTGCTAATAAAGGTTCCTGCAATTTCCACACTCTCGAACTCAAGATTGCACGGAGACGTGAAACTTATGCTCCTTTCTTCCTTCCATTTGGTATTGTTACTTACAAAATAATCGCAATCAGCAATGCTTAATTCCGTCCCATAACCAGAACCTCGATGACGGTAGATATAAGAGTCTGAAATATCTACAATATTTGTTCCAGTCTGTCTAATACTTAAAAAACCATTAGACACCTCAATATTATTGCCATAGGTATAAAGAGAACCCGTCTTAGATATGAAACTTTTGGCACTTCCCGTTATCAATATATCTCCATACACATCGTAACGTCCGGTACCGGCAAATACTAAAGACGCTCCATTTAACACAACCCCATTAGAGGTATAAGCCTGTGCATCTTGTGCAGGGTCGTTACCTATCAAACGAAAGACAACCCCATTACCAATAAAAGATGTTGACATATCTTGACAAAACTCTAAACTCCCTCCTACTTTAGCAATGAACGCTACATTACTTGTAAACAAAGGCGTGTAAGCAGAAGCTCCTGAAGTCCATACCATATTGTTAATGGCAATATCGGTACGGTCTATGGTAACACTTTGGTTGGCTGTCGAAAATGAATTTTCATCAAAAAACACATTATCAACGCTGGTAGGAATGCAACCGGAAGGATTCGTTACGGAAGGATCACCACCCGAAACTCCCACACTCCAATGAGTAGCATCGCTCCAACTACCGGCATCACCTACCCAATAATAATTTTTGGGAGCAGGTACTACAAAATTGATATTAAGGTTACCTCCGGCATCTTCACCTCGGTTTACCGTTAGGTTATTACCATCGGTACCGGGTACAAACTCTATATTTTCCATAGTAGCTCCATCAATACTCATAGCTACATTCGAATTATTTTTAATTTTTGGAGTTCCCGGGAAATAACCACTACTATGTTTTTTTATGGTCAGGGTTCCACAATCTCCTGCACGAGTATCAAAGGTATTATTGACGGTAATAGTTACACCCCCATACAATTGATAAATATTGTTGGGCGATAATAATAAATGATTTACCGTAATATCTTTATCAACCAAGCCATCCTCAGAAAGCAAAGAAAAATTATCATTTTTAATATCAAGAGTATCAAAGGTATTACCCGGATCGGAAGCTCGAATATAAGCAGAGCCATAGATACTAGAATATTCCACTACATTAAAATCGAAAGTACCATCAGTCGTTGTTAATATAGAATTATTGTAATGAGCAACTTGCTCTTTATTTTTTAGAACCATCTTAGAATCTGAAAAATCATAACTATCTAAGCTTTGTTTAGAAAAGTATAACTGAGCTCCTGCAGTATGACCTATTGCACTTAAGGTACTACCCGTTAGTTTTAGTTCTCGGTGAGTCGTAACTTTAGGGTAAGGTACTGAATAAAAAGAGGATGCTGAGATTTCCTTACCGCTTAAGTCTAAAACACCTGCATTATGGTATATATTAGTACGATATCTTGTTGTAATACCTATATAATTATGAGTTCTATAGGGTTCTATAGCATACAGATTAGATGTAAGCGTATATTTTCCACTATGCTTAAAAACAAGAGTTTTAGATTTAATAGATTTTGGATCTTCATTAAATGCCATCGTATGCACCCCTGAACCTACAAAATACACAGAGGGCTCCATAAGCCTACAGCCCGAAAAATTGACATCCCCTTTCACAATTATAAAGTGTGACCATTTCTGTGAGTTGGCATCAGATTCGCTTAAAGCCCCTTCTTTACCAGTATCAATCCAACTTACATTATTAACTGACGGACTGATATCTAAAATAACCTGATCGGTATTGGAAGAAAAGCTAGCATCGTCGAAAAACACATTGTCGTTGGCAGAGGGAGTACAAGCATCAGCCACTCCTCCCGAACTTAGAGCCCAATGTGCAGGATCGCTCCAGTTACCGGCTCCTCCTACCCAATAATAATCTTTAGGGACAATCGGATTGATGGTGAAACTACCGGTATTTAAACCCATATCATGATCCTCATTTAAGGTAAAAGACCCAGACACCAACTCCATATTGTGCAAAGCGATATCTGCAGAAGCATCTACCGGATTAAGAACAGTTAACTTAGCCGGTAGTATATGTGATATAAACTTACTGGCACTATTGCAACTCACAGGCACATTGTTGGTAATGGTACCAATCTCAAGGTCGATGGTATTAGGAGGATCGAACCCCACAAACTGCTCATAATGAAAAGAAAAATCGAAAACAGTAGTTTGGTTAATAACCAGCTCACCTACTTTTAGTCCTCGTAATTGTCCATTACCGCTATAAACCGATCGTGATATTGGAAAAACAACATTGGGTGTTTCTATAATCATCTGTTCAACCTCTAAAAACCCCTTGTCTTTATAATTGGAAGCTACATTAATTTTATGGTCACTTTTTAAAGTAAGACTTTTAAGTTTAACCGTAAAAGGAGGCTCGTAATAACCATCTCCTACTAGCAATTCTCCTGACACAATTAAATGGGCGTTTTGGGACTGATGAACACCCGGATAAAATTGAACTGCTCCTGCCTCTATGGTAGAATTACCTAAATTGAGCACAGGTGTACCGGAAACAGTCGCACTTAACAAGTAAAGTCCGGGGAGTTTTATGTTAAAATTATTAGTTTCAAATCCCCCTTTTCTAACATATAAACCATAACCACAGTTCACCTTTAAGTCATTATTAACAACACTTAATTTTTTCCCCGGTTTCTTAACCTCAATAGCAGATGTACGAAAGTCATCATACGCTACACCCCCTAAGTCGATGGTAGCATCGGAGGGAGTTACCGGATGATTCTTAAAGGTAATACGTCCTCTCCAGTAATGTAAATTACCATTAGATGATAAATTACCTGTAAGACTTAAGTTTACAGCTTCAAATTTAAAAACTGAAGGAGCCGTAACGGTAAGGTTTTTAGCAACAGCATTTCCGGCTGCTGTAATTTCCATAAAATTGGAAGTTACCGGAAAAAAGACATCGTCGTTTTCAGTTGGATAACTTCCGGGAGAGATACTATTACCGGGTGATGTTTCCCAATTGGCAGGGTTATTAAAATTGCTATTTTCTGCAACAGCCCTCCAATAAAAGTTCTGTTGCGAAAACACAAAGGTTGACAAAGTAATCGACATTAACAAAAGTAGTAGCTTTTTCATATTTATAGCATTTAATTATTTTGTATCTAATACTGTTTATCAATCAAACTCGCTTAGCTTCAAAACAAGAAGCCCAACCAAGTAACAAAACTTGATAGAGCTCACCCTACAAACAAGACTCCTTTGGTTGCCATAAAACAACTTTATTTAAAGAATCTATATTATAATAACCTAATGCATAATCAGTTAAAAAGCACTTCTTAACAAGCAATTGTCTTAGTATACTTTTAGGTCTAGTTTTAAGCATTTTTTGAAAAAATCTGCGAGATAATATTTTATTTTCACTATTCTTTACAACACAATATTATATATTTTTTTTCAAACAAACAATTTATCAACAATGTAAAAAAGCAGTTTTTACAAGAAAATACAAACAGATTATTTACAGGCGTTTAACATAAAATCAGGATAAAATCCATCCCGAATTTACATTAATTAGCCATAGACTGATAATAAGTATCCACACCGGGTCCTAAAGGAATTCCCAACCATATCCAAACAACAATTAATATGGTCCATATTAAGAAAAATCCAATAGTATAAGGTATCATTGTTGAAATAATTGTTCCAATGCCGGCATTCTTATCATACTTCTGAAAATAAGCAATAATTAAAGCAAAAAAGCTCATCATAGGCGAAATAATATTGGTAACACTATCTCCTATACGAAAAACAACTTGCGATAATTCGGGAGAATAGCCCATTAACATAAACATAGGAATAAAAATAGGTGCCATAATAGCCCACTTTGCAGATGCTGAGCCCATTGCCATATTAATTGTTCCTGCCAAAATAATAAACAGCACGATTAAAACAAAAATGTTAATATCCGAAGCTAATAGAACATTTGCTCCTTTAATGGCAAATATTACTCCCAGGTTACTCCATTTGAAAAAAGCGACAAACTGAGCAGCAAAAAACACAAGTACAATATAACTCGCCAATGTTTTAATACTATCACCCATTCCCTTCATTACATCTGCATCGCTCTTGAATTTCCCGGTTATAAAGCCATAAACAAGTCCCGGTATCATTGTAAATACAACCAAAACAAAAATGACTCCTTTAATAAATGGGGACTTCAAAACCGAACCGTCACTTCCTCGTAAGAAACCATCTTCCGGAAAGAGACCATAAAAAGATATTCCTATCAAAGCTAATGTTACAATACCTGCCCAAAGAATTCCCTTCTTTTCGGTACGAGTTAAAACCTCGATATCTTCGGCAACAACATCTCCCTTGTAAACGCCCAATCTTGGCTCGATAAGTTTTTCGGTAATTAATGTTCCTATTGCTGCAATAAAAAAGGTAGATACTACCATAAAGTAAAAGTTTGCCGTAGGATTAACCACATAAGTACTATCAAGAATTTGAGCAGCCTCTGTAGAAAGTCCTGCCAATAAAGGGTCGATGGTACCTAAAATAAGATTGGCACTAAAACCACCTGAAACACCAGCAAAAGCAGCTGCCATACCCGCAATCGGATGCCTACCAACCGATTGAAAAATAATTCCGGCTAAGGGTATCAACAGTACATAACCAATATCACTCGCTGTATTGGATAGGATTCCCGAAAAAACAAGAATAAAAGTCAATATCTTTTTAGGTGCCGCTAAAACAATCATTCGTATGCCGGCTCCTATCATCCCACTACTTTCTGCGATACCAATACCCAACATAGCGACTAACACAATTCCTAAAGGAGCAAATCCTGTAAAATTATCAACCAACTCCAACATTATTCTGTGTAGACCCTCTACAGATAATAAGTTTACAGGTCGAACTACTTCATTAGTAGCAGGGTGAACAGCAGACCAGTCGAGCCAATGGGCCAAACCGGAAAACATTAACACTATAAAGGCAAATGATGCGAACAAGGTTGCCGGATGCGGCAAAGCATTACCCACCCGTTCTGTTATGTTTAACATCTTATTTATAAATCCCTTAGTCTTCATATACAAATATCAATTGATAAATTAAATTCATTAAGCTGAGATTATTACAAAACTCTTTAGAGCTTCCTAATAATCGTCTCAAATATAGAAAAAAACTACACCCATAACAAAGTTCCAATGTGTAATCGGGGTTAAAATAATATAAAAAAAGCTGCCCGAAAGTTTTTCGAACAGCCTAAAACATTCTCTTAAAACCAAACTTACACAGACATTAGTGCTTTATCATCATAGGCATTAAAAGCATCAAGATGTCTTCATTTTCGTTTTCTGAAGATTTTGGCATTACAATTCCTGAACGAGAAGGATCGGACATCTCTATCACAATCTCCTCTGTATCCAAATTATTGACCATTTCTATCAAGAAAAGGGATTTAAAACCTATCGTTATCTCCCCTCCTTCTAAGGTACTATTAATAGTTTCGTGCCCTGCGATAGAAAAATCGATATCCTGTGCCGATATTTTAGTACTGTTAGGTTCAAAATCTAAACGAACTAAATTACTCGATTGACTTGAACAAGCCGAAACTCGCTTCAAAGAATTGTAAAACTCTAATCTATCGACGGTTACGTTTATAGGATTTTGTTTAGGTATAACCGCATCATAATTAGGATAATTACCCTCTATCAAACGACAAGTCAAAGTATGTGTTTCACTTGTAAAAATAGCATTCCTATCATCCACTTCTAAAGATACATCTCCCCCATCTTTAGGAAGGATGGAGCGTAATAGACTTGCCGGTTTCTGAGGTAGAATAAAAGCAACATCATCATTTGCTTCTATATCGGTGCGTGTATAACGAACTAATTTATGCGAATCGGTAGCAACAAAAATAGATTTTTCCGGATTAATCTGGATAAAAATACCATTCATTACAGGACGAAGTTCGTCGTTACCTACCGCAAAAATCGTCTTATTGATACCTTCCATCACTAAATCGGCATCCAATACAAAGGCCTTCCTTTTACTGCTATCAACAGTTTGTGGCTCAGGATAATCCGTAGCATCCTCTCCTACAACGCTAAACTTACCATTGCTGGTGATAATATCGATATTATTCGTCTCTAAATCGAAGTTCATAGTAACAGGTTGCTCCGGCAACTCCTTTACAATATCGATAAGACGCTTTGCATCAATCGCTATTTTACCACTACCACTCGCTGTCTCCAAAGCTATTTTTATACTCAATGTTGTTTCCAAATCACTGGAGGTAATTACCAATGTTTGCTCGTTCAACTCGAATAAAAAATTGTAAAGCATTGGCTTAGTAGTCTTTGCCTTTATAACTTTAACCGCAGTCTGTAAACTTCCTAATAAGTCTGTACTTGAAATAACAAAATTCATAGAATCATCTTTAATGGCACAAAGCTACAAAGTTTAAGGCTTCGTGCAACAATTATCTGTTAGTCTTTATTAACAAAAAGAGTAAGTATTCAACAATATTGTTTTTCTAATTTGGGATAAACTCTGTAAAAAAAATCTTATCTCGTACTCACATCATAAAAGGTTTTGTAGAATTCCTTTTCTTTTAACATCAAACCAAATATTTCTAATTTTTCATTTATCTTTTTAGTTTCATTGCCAACTATAAACTCCATAGAGTAACAGTTTTCATTAGGTGTTGAAAAACTTATAAAACTATCCGAATACCTATCCAATATTTGGGCTACTCCTCTCAGAGTATATGATGATGTTACCCAAACTCCTTCTTTGTATGCGACAGAACCTCCATTACATTTATCTTGATACGCTTTTAACTTCTCAATATCTTTTACAATTAATTCGTAGCCCTTTACCAAACTATCTACGGCAATAACTTTAAACCTAAACGCATCTGATATCGCCAAAGACAATATAGAATCATAATTTAGCTTATGCTCGGTGTTATTTTTAATACGGATATCCAAATAGCAATTATTTAAAGAGTCAAAAGGTAATTCCCCCACATATTTGGGTATTGTATTATGCATCATTGCCAAAACCTCTTTCAGCTTTAGTCCATAACTGACATAAGCGGTATCGCTAATTATTGTCTCCGCATATTTTGAGTATTATTGCCCAAAGCCCTATCTTATAATTCATAAATGAAAGATTTTGATTTAAATAATAGATTACATATTTAACGTGAATTCGGGATAATTTCTACAAGGAAAGTCTTATCCCAAGCTCACGTTATTTAAATACGCAACGCACCTAAAATAGTGTTTTTTGGACACTCTCATTAATGCTGATCTACCGCAGAATAGAAAATCTGAAGATCGATAATTTTAATCAATTATGCCTAATCTTCCAATAGTCCTGCAAGTTTAGAGAGACCTCCACCACCTCCCTTATCACTATTAGAACTGTAAGGGGCAATTTGGTCGATTAACTTACTTATTGGCATAGATTGCAGCCATACTTTACCGGTTCCTTGCAAAGTTGCCAAAAAAAGACCTTCTCCACCAAAAAGCATCGACTTTAACCCTCCGGCTTGTTCTATACTAAAATCTATCCCCTCTTGAAAAGCTACTACACATCCTGTATCTACTCGTATTTTTTCATTATTCAACTCGTGTTCGACAAGAGTTCCTCCAGCATGAATAAAAGCTTTTCCATCACCTTGTATTTTTTGTAAGATAAAACCTTCTCCACCGAATAATCCAGCTCCTATTTTTCGATTGAAATACATAGATATTTTAGTACCTAAAGCAGCACAAAGAAAAGCGTCTCGTTGCACGATAACTTTACCTCCCAATTCTTGTAAATCCAGAGGGACAATTGTTCCCGGGTAAGGAGCCGAAAAAGCAACATGACTTTTCCCAACTCCGGTATGTGTAAAATGGGTAATAAACAAAGATTCGCCCGCTATCTTACGAGAAGCTGCAGAAAGTAACTTTCCGAACAAGCCTTTATCCGGCTCGGATCCATCCCCCATTTTAGTTTTAAATTCAATACCCTCTTTCATATAAAGCATTGCACCTGCTTCGGCAATAACTGTTTCTTGAGGATCTAATTCTATTTCGACGTATTGTACGTCGTGCCCTCCAATTTTGTAATCAATTTCGTGAGATTTCATTTATATCTATATTTTATAATGTTTACCGACCAAATAAAATACGTCTGAACAGATTTTTTAATGCCATAAGAAACATAATGGCTCCTAAAAACATAAAAACAAACGGTATCTTGAATAGTAACCCATTCCAAAAGTTAATACCCGGTTCCAAAACAGAGATCTCCGGAAAATCAGGATCGTAGTAAACGTCTACTATTTTTCCCTTCGGATATCTCTTCAAATCCTTTTTGACAGAAGATTGTACACTTGTAGAAGCATCTGCATTTGTAATTCCTGCACCATTGTATTCTTCACCTTCTACCATATAAGAATAATGTATATCTGCCGAATATAGCCTTTCACCATGATTTGTATAACTTTCGATTTCTGAGATAATTATTTCACCAGAAACAGAAGGCCACAATTCAGAAGCCTTAGCCTCTTCTTCCATAGGATTTGTAATGTATTTATAAGTAGCATAACCAACCACCGCAAATAACAAACCAAAAACCAAACCCGAAAATATTGAAGGTTTTTTATTCATAATTGTTTTTATTTAAGTTCATTTCTGTAGGACAAATTTAATAAATCATTTTTTACCAAGCAAGAAAAAAATTACATCTACCAATTGAAATTACATTTCTACTAACGAATTTATATAATAACACCCCAAACTAAGCATAGACTCTATCTACTCTTAGATCTAGCACGTGATTTTTCTAACCCATAAGCAGAAAAGACCCAAAAGGTTTTAACAATTGATTTCTAGAAAGTTATAAGATTACATATTCTATTTTTTTTTAGAATTTCAAGATTATCCGTTCAGTTTGGAACTTTCACCTTTTAAACATTGTCACCCTGAACTTGATTCGGGGTCTCCAGTTTGTTGAAAGGCTTTTTCTTTTTGCAGTGGATGCCAAATCAAGTTTGGCATGACACGCTTTTTTTGCTCTCGGAATGGCAAAACGCACGCCCCGCGTTAGGGATTGCAGTGGAAATCCTTTTGTGAGGGTACGAACAAAAGATTGGAACGGAAAGCCCGACCGTTAGGGAACGCCCAAAGTATTAATCAGATTAAAAATTGTCAGTTTGATGGAGCGAAAAATGTCGTTTTGTCAGTTATTAAGGCGTGGCACAGCATTTGATTTCTGGGTGGTCTGTAAATTGAAATCAAAATAAAAAAGAAATATG
>PDWI01006873.1_pt1 | contig 14102 bp, 15 predicted proteins | sample 1430891 | NCBI WGS metagenome assembly PDWI01 (sample SAMN01162508, study PRJNA174530) | Oral metagenome, whole genome shotgun sequencing project. | biome: Marine environment; feature: Marine mammal; material: Swab sample of the gingival sulcus; isolation source: swab sample of gingival sulcus...
TTGCCCTAAATTCTCTTACAAAGTGAGAAACAAAGAAAAAGAAACTATTTATTGGCCTCTTACAAAATTGTGGTTCTGAGTGACCCAAAAAAAGAGAGCAAAAATTGACCTATGAAAAAATTTAGCTTTGTGTGGGTTTTGACGGTTCTGCTGTCAATGACTGTGTTGGGTGTCTCTGGGGCGACAGAGATCAGAGAAGAAAAAGGTCTCTGGAAGACGTCTTTTACGCAGCAGGTTGAAAGTAGTTTCTTTGTAATCGATAAAGGAATACAGAATTCTTCTTTGCCGGTTTTAACAAAAATACATACGACTTTTTTTCAAATTGGATCGTACACGCTCAATCAAAAAAACAAGAAGGCAATACTTGAGTCGATGTCAGAAAAATATATAGGCAAAGAGTATATGCTTCGGGTTGTAGGGCATACTTGTAGACTTGGAGAAGAAGACAGGAATTACACTCTTTCATTACAACGAGCAAAAGCAGTTTATGATTTTTTATTGGAGCAAGGGTTTAATGTGAATGTGATGGAAGGCAAAGGATCAAGTGAACCTTTAACAAAAGAAAAAGATAAAATTTATCTGAATAGACGAGTGGAAATATTTTTAACTGAGGATGGTAAATCCTCGAAACAATAAATACTGGAGGAGTAAAAAATGGAATCAGGAAACAAATCAACTGTAAAGGTAGTTTTGCCGCTTGTTATTTTTAGTCTTTTTATTGCAGGACAAGCGTTTGGAATGACAAAACCAACAGCAGGTTCTTTTGCATACGATTTGTATGATATTGGTGTAAATCAAATATTGCTTGGCCCTATTGGTTTTGTTGGAGGTGTGGCTTGTATGGTTATTGCTGCAATACTCGCTGTTAAGCAAATGATTCTTCCTGCCGCAGGTACAGTTCTTGGTGGAGCGTTTTTGTTGAAGGCTGACAGTGTAGTAGAAAGTGTTGGCTCGTTAATATTTTAAGAGGGGGATATGGCGGAAGGTAATTTCTCGTATAAATTCCCTCAGTATTTATCCAAGCCACTTCAGGTGTTATGGTTTGAGACGGATGAATTAATAATTTTTATTTTTTCTCTAACTCTCGCTTTAACTTTTGGGAAACTTATGTGGATAGTTTTTTTTGTTTTCCAATATTTCTATACAAAAACAAAACGAACAAAGCCCAGAGGTTTTTTGAGGCATTCTTTGTATGTATTTGGTCTTTTGAAAATGAAAAACTATCCAGATTATTTTGAAAGGGAGTTTCGTGAATGAATATGAAAAAATATATACAATCGACAAGTAATGTTTTTGCAAATAACCGATTGCTGAAATTTGCTGTCGTTGTTATTGCTGTAGCGGGAATATTTAATTCATTCATGGTTTATAGAGCAGTATCTTATCAAAAGGTTATTTTAATTCCTCCAAAGATGACGGGAACGATTGAATTCGTAAAAGGAAAGCCGACGGATAAGTATATTTGGGATATGGCAAGAGTTATAACAAGTCTTGCAGAAACATATTCTCCTGCAACTGCACGAGCTCAGTTTAATGAGCTTCTTGAATATTATTCTCCTGATAAATATCCCAAAGCATCTGTAGGTTGGTATTCGCTTGCAAGCCGTATCGAAGAGAGTCAGGTTTGTTCTATCTTTTATCTTGAGAGTATTAAGTTGAAGAAAGATACATCTGTCGAAATTTTTGGTGAGCAAAGGCAGTTTGTTGGAGATACCTCTATCTTTCGTCAAAGTAAAACATTTGTCATGTCCTACAGAATTGATAAGGGACGATTCTATTTGCTCGATTTCAAAGAAAAAGAAAATCAAACAGAAAAGGAGCCTGTTTAATGAAAAAGTTGTTTATGTCCTCTTCATTGCTCTTTTTGATGCTGGGACAAAATGCGTATGGAGCTATCTCTCCGGAAGTAGCAACCTCCGTCAGGCTGTCGAACACTGACGTAAACCGGATCGTTTGTCCAGGGAAGATGTCTGATTTGATTTTCTCTAAAGAAAAAGGGATTACTGGTCATTTTTCTGGCAATAACGCTTTTATCAAGTTCACCATCGAGGACTTGGGGGGTGGCAACTATGTCTACGCAGATGAGGCGAGTGAGCTTTTTATCGTTTGTGATGGATCGGTTTATACGCTGATTGCAGAACCCTCAAAGATCCCCTCTGTAACACTACGGCTTTCATCTCCAGCTACAGGGGGGATTAAAAAAAACATAGAGCATTACAAGGGTTTGCCTCTTGAAAGGCAGGTTCTGCAGTTAATAGAAGAGGGATATAAAAATACCTATCCCGATAGCTATAATGTTATCGCTCAGGACAAGGTGTTTGATAGTGGCGGGTATAAGGTTGTCTCTTCGGAGCTTGTACGTGTTGATGGTATAGGTATTGAGTTGAGGAGTTTCCTGGTTACCTCAAAAAGCCCGGATATCCTGGAACTCAAGGAAAAAGATTTCCTTCTGACTCATTTGAGCCCGACATCAATTCTGGCTGTTTCTCTGGAAGACCATAATCTTTCCCCCGGAGAAAGTACAAGATTATTCATTGTGAGCAAAAAGGAAAGTTGATGAGCCTAAAGGAAAAGTTTGAAAAACTGGAACCGGACAAGAAGAAACTTGTTATCTGGATGTTTCTTGGGGGCGTTATTCTTCTTGTTACAGCACTTGGATACAATTCAAGGACTAACCGAACCCTTCTTGCACCGGATGTAAATCAGGACAAAGAGATTGTTCTGGATCGGGATCTTATCGAAAAAACGATGCTGAAGGAACAGCGTCGTCAAATAGATATGCTTCAAAAAGCCGTTGCCAAGCTGCAAAAACAGAGAAATGAGCCGCATTCTTCCTCTTTTACGGGTGAGGGTGTGGAAAGTCCTGATACGAAAGAAAATGATTTTCGTATTCCGACTCCAGAAGAATTGATAGAGAGGCAGGAGGCAAGTAGAAAAGCAAAGGAAAATGTAGCGGGTTTGGAAGAACCGGATTCTGAAGAATATCCGATGGCATACCCACCTCCACCACCGGGGTCTCAGCAGCAACAAATTAAGATTATTGGAGATATCGGAATATTAAGCAATGCGGCCGCCGCTGAAGATGATGATTCTGATAAAAAAAAAGCAAGAAGTGTCTATCTTCCGCCTTCATTTATGGAAGCGCAGTTGTTGACGGGGTTCGATGCTTCTACATCCGGGCGGGGGAAAAATAATCCTGAACCGTTATTGCTGAGAATACAAACTCCTGCTGTATTGCCAAATGATGTGAAGGCAGGTCTTGCTGGTTGCTTTGTCATCGCAGAAGCAGTGGGGCGACTGGACAAGGAACGCGCAGATGTCAGGCTGGTCTCACTGTCATGTTTAACAGATAAAGGGAAGGCAATAATTGATACCCCCGTAAAAGGGTTTGTAACGGACTCTGACAGCAAGGTTGGTCTTGCTGGACGTGTGGTATCCAAAATGGGTGCATCGACAGCCAGAGCAGTTGTAGCAGGTTTTTTCGGGGGTATGGGAGAAATGTTCAGGGAGGCATCAACAACCAGGTCAACATCTGCTTTTGGTTCGATCTCAACGATTAACAGTGATGATGTTGCTCAATACGGTATTGGCGGAGGACTTGCGGAAGGTGCTGATACGTTAAGAGAATTTTATCTGGATTTGGCGAAACAGGCCACGCCGGTGATTGAGGTGGGAGCCGCAAAAAAGATCACGGTGATTGTGTCAGAGGGTAAAGAGCTGGAGATCAGAGATATACCTAACGAAGACTTTTAAGTGAGGACGATTGATGATGAATTGGAGAAGTATACTTCTGTTGTTGACAATGGTGTCAGTACTTTCGGCCTGTGCTCCTGTGGGGAGAGCCCTTAATCCGTACGAGGAGAATTTCAGATGCAGAGCAAAAGATGATACTGGCAAGTGTATTGATACGCCCTCTGCTTACGAAGAAGCTCGTCATGGATCTTCTTTGCCTGGTAAAGCTCCATTAGTCCGGGACCTGGAAATAGAGGTTTCCGAGAAACGGTATAAGACTGTTGCAGATTTGCTTTCAGAGGAAAAGGCTCCAATCCTGGAACCACCCAAGGTAGTCAGAGTGCTTTTTTTGCCATATAAGGGCGCAAGGGAAGAGTTGTTTATGAGTCGTTATGTTTATTTGAAAGTGAAAGAATCATCATGGATTCTGACAGATGTGGAGGAAAAAAAATAGATGGCATTTTCACGTCTTAAAGAGCGGCTTTGGGGGTCAGAGGATTTTCTCAAATACAGTGATCTTGATGAGATGACAAGGAGAAATCCTTTTTCATCGTATCTGAATTATCTCGCGTATGATTCTGATCTTGAGATATATCTTAATCAGGACGACACCTACGGCCTGCTTTGGGAGTGTGTGCCAACTATTTTTGCTGGCAAGAAGACCCTGACAGCTCTTGAAGGGATTTTCCGGGCAGGTCTTCCGCATAACTCTGTCGTGCAGTTCATCTTTCACGCTGATTCGCATATTGACCCCATCCTTAATCGTTATCGGTCAAATCGAACGAAACATTCGGAGATGATTGATGCCAGTCTTGAATCAACCGTCCAGTTTCTCTCTGATGGGAGGAGGGGGTTAGCTGCTTGTGCCAATATTCCTGTGCGTAATTTTCGCTTGCTTGTTGCGGTGAAAGTTTCCATGGATGCTGCTGGGATGCCAAAGGTTGAGGAGCTGTCTAATCCATCGAAAACAAATATTCTGATTGATATAAAAAGGCAGCTTGGGGAGACCTTTAAGGCGGCAATGATTCATCCCCTCATCATGGGGCCTGAGCGGTTGCTGGAATGGAGCAGGCGTTTATTTAACAGCTATCCTGAAGGGTATCCAGAGGATAATCTTGGCAGATGGTATGATAACATGCCGATTCGTAAACAGATCATCAACAGTGATACTGTCATAAAAGAGGAGTCGGACTATCTCAGGATTGATAACAATTATTTCTGCTGTACAACGCCAAAAACTATTGCTGGTGATATTGATTCTCTTAAAACGAACTCTCTTTTTGGCGGGATCTGGGGGGTGATTTCTGATGCTGATCAGATCAAGACTGATTTCCTGTATTCGTTCAATATCTTTTTCGAAAAAGGGTTGGATGTAAAATTACATGCAAAGTGTAACATTATTCTTAATCAGCAAGCAGTTGGTTCCCTATCTCCAAGTCTTCGTCGTAAACAGGAAGAGTTTCTGGCGGCGGCCGATGATCTTGAGCGGGGTGTGAAATACGCTAAAATCATTCCTGTTATGTGGGTGTGGAGTGATGATGTTGATGTTGCCAGGGATTCTTGTGCTCGTGTGCAGAGGATTTGGGAGAATAATGGCTATATTATGCAGCGTGAGAGCATGATTTCAAAGATTCTTTTCTTATCTTCACTGCCTTTTGGATTATATACTGCTGGAAAAAATATAGAAAATCTTGAACGGGATTTTGTTTCTTCTGTTTCTGCTATTACCCCTTTAATTCCTGTCCAGAGCGATTTTTCAGGTTTGGGCAGTGATCCCAAGTTGATTTTTACAGGACGTAAGGGGCAGCTTGTATCGCTGGACTTCTTTGATCGTGGTGCTCCTAATCAAAATGTTTTGTGTTGTGCGGCTTCCGGTTCAGGGAAGTCCTTTCAGGTTAATTTCATCGCATTTAACTATTATTCTTGCGGTGCCTTGATTCGAATCATTGATATAGGAGGATCGTATAAAAAAATTGCCAATATGTTAGGGGCAAAATATCTTGATTTTGATCCTGATACAAATATTTGTCTTAACCCCTTCTCCTACATCCGGGAACCTATAGAAGAATTGAAAAGTGTTACCGCCGTTTTTGCTCAGATGGCGTATTCCAATTCGGATCGAGAGCAGTGTAGCAACACCGAGCTTAATCTGATGAGAAATGCTGTCAGGTGGGCATGGGAACAGAAGGGGCAAGATGCTGATTCAGATACGGTGTATGAATTTCTTGCCAGATTCCCGGATGTCCCCAATGCGCATCTGGAAGAGATGAGCGATAATCAGGAGCTTGTCTCGATCGCTCGAAAGCTCGCTTTTAATATCCGGGAGTTTACCAGTAATGGGTTCCATGGACGTTTTTTTACTGGTCCTTCTACCTTTGATATCAGACGAGATGAGTTTGTTGTGCTGGAGCTGGAGAATTTACGAGTACAACCGGACTTGTACAGGGTTGTTACCCTGCTGATAATCAATGCAGTAACGCAAGATTTGTATTTATCCGACAGATCCCGTCCCCGGTTGGTCATTTTTGATGAGGCATGGCAGTTCCTGGATAAAGGGAGCATGTTTGCTCCTGTGATTAATGAGGGCTATCGCCGGGCAAGGAAGTATCACGGCAGTTTTATGATTATAACCCAATCGTTGCTCGATCTGAAAAATTTTGGAGAAGTCGGCGATGTTATCAAGTCAAACTCTGCATTCAAGATACTCCTGGCGTCTGATGACTTTGAGCAAGCCAAAAGTCTTGGTTTGATAGACTACGATTCCTTCACAATGGAGCTGCTCAAATCGGTACGGTCGAACCCTCCCAGGTATTCAGAACTATTCTTTGATACGCCTTTCAGCATTGGTGTTGCCCGGCTAGTGGTCAACGATTACGCATATTTCATTTATACATCTCAGGCTAGTGAGATAGCAATGATAGAGAAGATGGTCAGGGAAGAGGGGTTAAATTACCACGAGGCTATTGAAAAAATGGTTGTTTACAGAAGAAAAGGGGAAATATAAATATGTTAAGCCAAATAGATAGATTTATTTTGTATATCTGTTTGTATAGCATTTTATTTATATATTTTACTATATTTTCTGTTAGCTTTGTGTCTGGGCAGACAGTGGATTTGGGGCAGGTTGGTAATACCTGGTCAGTGATAGAACAGGATGTGACTGAGGAGCTGAAAACAACCGCCAGGAAGAGTTTTGATGCAGCTATTGGTGATATACGCAGGAATATAAAGAAGTATCAACCGGCAGAAGGGGTCTATCGTTTGCCGCCTTGCGAGAAAAATGCCTCTTTTGCAGTCGATATGACCTGGACTCTTGGAAGGGATTTACGAGACGGTAACGGCAAGATCATTTATCCGGCAGGGTATCGTTTTAATCCTTTGGAATACGTTTCATTTACGCAGATTCTTGTTGTGCTTGATGCAACGAATCCTGATCAGATGGCATGGTTTACACAGTCTCCATACGGTACGGATGGGCGAGTCTTGTTGCTGTTGTCTGATGGATATGCGTTTGACGTGATGTCAAGACTGAACAGGCCTGTCTATTATCTTTCAAAGACTATAGCTGAACGGTTGAAATTGCGCTCTGTCCCATCTGTTGTTCATAGCGTTAACAAGAAAATGGAAGTTTTTGAGTTGAATGTCAAAGGGTGGGCAAAGAAGCAGAAAAGGACGGATACTCATGAAAAGCCTTAGAATTTTGTTATTGGCATTTTTGTTACTGACCAGGGGGATTCCAGCAGCTTCCAAGGCAGGAGTTCCTTTCAATCCGCTGGATATTCACTGGACAGAAATAGAATTTAAATTTTATGGTATTTGCGTCTGTCCGGCACCTCCTCCTATTTTTGTAACATATGGTTTGATATTCTCTTATTGGGAACCATTTCTGTACATTGATACAGTAAAAACAGCAAATTACTCTCCTTTTCTTGGCTTTTATGCAGGGCCGCCCCTGTTGAAAATGTTAGGCGGTAAAAATCAGAGTTCAAGCTCTAATGAGGTTGCTAACGATGCGACATTTGCCCAGTCCCATGCTTTTATGTTTTCAATGCTCCCTGCCCCATGCAGAAGCATAAATTTCGGAGGATGGTGGACAGAGCTTGATCCTCTCTGGCAAAGCGATGAGCTTAGTGCCATTATCACTCCTGAAGCCGCTCTTGTTGCTAATCCAGTAATGCAGATGGCCTGCATTGCTGATGCTACTGCAACCAATTTCAATCATCCGTTGGACTTCATGCCGTGGTGCATTGGAAGCGGTGGTTCTACCTATCCAATGACCGGAACAGTTGGAGACGAGAACTATATACAGGCGAATAATACTGTTGGAGGGCGGATGCTGGCAAAGCTGAATAGAATGCTGATGATCTGTGACCCTGAACTAACTCTTTGCGGATGCGTTAGAACTCCAACGTGGATAAAGAGCCATTATAAAACACACCCGGTACGGCCAGGACATAAATCTCCGGCATATCCCTTCGGTAAGGCCTCAAAATTTTATGACACTGGCTTGAATATTCCATACTACAATGCTCTCGGTCCATCAGATGAATTCTTATGGGTGGTTTACAGAAAGCAGTCTTGCTGCACCTGTTGCGATTAAATTACATAAAGTAAGAACTGGTGTTTTATGCTTCGGTTTGTCTTATTATTTCTAATTATATTAAACTTTTACCGTCCATGTTGTTTTGCAGGTGATTTGGATATTGATGAAATTAACTCAATATTAAACAGAGCGAAACAGGATGGAGAGAATATGTCCATACCGGTTAATAAATTTATGGATCAGGGAATGAGAGCGGCGAGGGAAAGTGCTGCTCTTTACCACTCCAGGGAATTTCAGGAAAAGGTTGATGACCATAAATGTAGATTACAAAAAGGTATTCTCAAAGGCTATGCATCAGGTTGGCAACCTGAAAAAGAGGAAGGAACTGTTCTTGATCATGAGTTGGTTTATGTTTTCCTGTCCAGCTCAATCCCGACTGAGATAATTCGGGACTGGATCAACCTTATGAGCGATATCAAGACTTCGAAAGTTGTTTTTGTGCTGAAAGGAGTGCCCGGAGGGATCAATAATCCAGACAGCAGATGGTTTGAGCGAATTTACCGCAAGAACGATGATTGCAGTCCTCAGAAAGGTGATTGCGAGTACAATAATTACAAGATTGAAGTCAAGCCGGAGGTCTTTGACAAGTATCAAATATCGGCTGTCCCCACCGTGGTTGTAGAAACGAAGCAATCAAGTTATTCGATAGCGGGTGATGCTGGTCTTGATTACCTCATTGAGCAGCTTAACAAGAAAATCAAAAGTGATGGCTTGACTGCGCTCGTCAAGGAAATGCGAAAAAGAGGGTGAACTGATGGAATTGGCTGAAGAGAAAAACACGAAGAGGAAGGTTTCTCCATCCTACATCGAGGTCATTGTTTTAAGTGCCTTTGTTTCTATTGGGTGTCTTTATGTCTACGATACATATTTTGCCCAGAAAATCGCTGTATTTGACTTGAAAGAATACAAAAAACAACAAGGTAAACTCTATCTTGATGGTCAATATGATGAGGAACGCCACCAACGGAACCTTGCAGAGATGAATACATTTATCAATCGTCACAGCAATTTTGTCTTCCTGGATCAGGATACGGTTATTGCTAATGGAAAGGTTATTCAGGTAGGAAAAGATCGCGAGACAGGAGGCGATAATGAGTAAAAAAGGCATGGACAGAAAGAAGGTTGGTTCTGTTTTGCTACTTGTAACGGCAGGTGTGCTTGGAATGTGTCTTCCTGATTGGTTTATTGTCTCTACGAGTTCATCTGTTGGCCATCGTGTTTTTCTCAAGGTTCCTGTCCCGACAAAGATTGAGCACGGAGATTATCTGCTCTTTAACAATAGATGGAAGGAGTTCATCAAAAAAGGACTCGGAAAATCTGATATTGCCATCAAGATAGTTTCCTGTACACCAGGAGATAAACTTGAGAGGAAGGGAAATGATTTTTTCTGCAATGATAAACCCTTAAATACTGCTATTGAGGCAACAAGTACGGGTAAGAAACTCCCCCAATTTCGATTTAACGGGATTATCCCTGACGGAAATTATTTCATGGCAGGAACGGATAAGAGAAGTTTCGATTCACGCTATTATGGTTTTATTCATGAAAGAGAATTTATTTATAAGGGCGTGCCGATTTGGTAGCATTTTTCTATCGGGAATTGCCTTCTCTTTAGTTGGGGTGTTGTCTACACAGGCAGACGATATTCAGGGACGTGATTTTTACGAAGATACACAGCATGGCTGGTTCTGGTACGAAGATCCTCCTCCTGAAGAGGAGAAAGACAAGAAAGAGAAAAAGAGCAGAGTTCTCCCTTCTCTCCGTTCATACACTACCGAAGAGTTGTGGTCAATGTATCCAGACGATTTTCAGGAATTGCTGAATGTTATCCAGAAAAAAGCGGTACAGCAGCCAACGGAAGCTAATATCATTGAATATCTGACAATGCAGGATATTGCTCGTCGTAAGGCTTTAGCATACACCAGTGCGACTATGTATGTTACTCAAAAATACGCTGACAAGTTCAGTGTTGCCAGTGTTTATCCTACATCGAAACCTGGAATGACAGCTCGAGTACAGATACAGAATGAAGAAATAAGCAACACGATTTTTAACGCGAGAAATAACCATGCCCTGCTCTTTTTCACCTCAGAGGGATGTCGTTTCTGTAGTCAGCAAGCGTCTATACTTGCGTATTTTCAGGAGAAGTATCGTTGGGAGATTAAACCTGTTGACATCAGGAAAAATATTGCTGCGGCAACACGTTTTAATATCCAGACAACCCCGACTTTGCTTCTTGTAAAAAGAGGAGAAAAGGAGTCCATGCCAATCTCTGTCGGGGTTGCCTCCTTAACAGAGATTGAACGGAAATTGTATAGGGCTGTAAGGGTAATGAATGGAGAAACTTCTCCATCAGATTTCTTGAGGTATGATTTCCAAAAGGGGTCAGGACTTGATCCGAAATCAATTATTAATCACAGGATAAACAGCCGGAACAGGGAGGTAGGGCAATGACACTGAAAGGGATAGCAACTGGTGTTTTATCGTTTTTGATGATTTCTTTCGTCTCTGTTGCTGATGCCAGCTGGGTCGATGAATGGCTTGATCAAAGGACAACAACAGCTCCCAATCATTTTTCTGGTCAGCAGAGGGGGTATTATACCGGCGGGAGCTTTAATACGAGGTGGACATCTAAAAATACTCACCCCTTAACAGTTGAACCTCCTCGAATAAAAGGGGGCTGTGGTGGAATTGATATTTTTACGGGCGGTTTTTCCTTTATGAATGCCGAGTATCTGGTGGATAAGCTCCAGGGGATACTGTCAAATGCCTCTGCCGTTGCCTTTGACCTGGGACTGAAAACGCTTTGTGAACAGTGCTCGCAGACAATCAAAAATTTTGAGGCAATTTCAGACAAACTTAATTCAATGCAGATTGAAGAATGTGCTGCAGGAAAAGAGCTTGTCGGTGTTGTTATGGATGAGGGTGGTTTTCATTCTGCGGAAGTTATGAAATCAAAACTTGGTGAGGCGATTAAGGAAAACAAGATCAGCAGAGGTATGGCTGAGATGTGGGATATGGTAACCAGGGAAAACCGGATGAACAATAATGTTGTCCAGTCTGGTGATGTCCAACGAATAACAAGAGGTTGTAACGCTGATTTGCAAAGAGTTTTTCTGCGGGGCAGTTCTCTTCTTGAAAACACGAGTGGCGGGGCAAATGTTCCATCAAGGTACGTCAGTCTTATACGAGGACTTGTCGGTGACGTTAAGTTGAGTGGACCAGCCTCTGCCTATAAAGTCGCTTATGAGCCGCCATGTTCCGAGAATAACATTGACGATTTTTCTGCTGTTTCATCAGGAATACTCTTTGAAAAGACAGCCAGTGGACAGTGCAGGGCAATCAGTGATCGAAATGCGAATATGAAAGACTATATTCGGGAAGAGCTTCTGAAAATAGCAGATAAAATCAAGAATCAGGGACTTTTAACAACAGGGGAAAAGGCTTTTCTGGGTCAAAATCCTTTACCAACTCTCCCTGTATTGAAAACTGCTGTAGCAACAGATACGGTTGCCGGGATGATTGATGCTCTTGCCGGTATTACAGCAAACGCCTATGCCTACCAGATGCTTACAGACCTGTATAGCCGGGCAAATGCGATAACCAATAGAGCATACGAAATCCTGGAGAAGAAAAGCAGTGCAAGAAGCGGAGCCCCGGCAGATGAATGCTCTCTGGTATTTGGTGACCAGGCAGCTGAGAATATATCAAAAATGGCTAAGCGTATTGCAGTTTTGCAAAACAAGGCTCATCAGAATTATATCCAGTCGGCGCAGGAGATGACGGTCATTTACAACTACATTGACCATCTTCGCAAGCTCGATGAGCAGCTAACCTCATCTTTAACCAGACCGACTGGCAAAGAGTAACAGGATAAGCAGGAGGGAAAAATGGGAAAAATTAAATGGGCATCGTCTATTCCGGTGTTGTTCTTTTTTCTTTTTGCTGCAACTCCGGCATTCGGTCTTAGTATGGAATATTATACTTATGGCGGATTTCGCCCGGTTGTTCAGGCTTTTACCAAGGTTGCCCTGATTTTCAGTGATGCTGATTATAACGGATTATTATTCGTCATAATGGTACTTGGACTCCTTGCTGGATGTGCCGCCTTTATTCTCCAGGCAACGACAGGTATTAAAATTGTTCCTTTGGTCTGGGCTGTGCCGGTAATGTTGGGGGCCGTGCTCTATCTATCTCTTTTTGAGCGCAAAGGGGAAATCACTGTTTATGATCCCGTTTATAACCGTTTTGAAACTGTTGGCGATGTCCCGGATGGTATTGTTTTTACCGCAGGTTTTCTGAACAAGATAGAACGGGGGTTTGTTGATATTATTGAGACAGCCGGTTCTCCTGATGCCTATCAGAAGACAGCTGGGGGGCTTGGGTTCAAGGCTTTGCAGGCTATACAGAGTTCTTTGCCTAAAGACAATAATTTAAGGGGTTCTACAATCAGTTATATTAAAGATTGTGTTACGTTCGAACTGCGACGTCCAGGGACAGATTTATCTTTGGAGGAATTACGAAATGAAACTGAGAATTTCCTTGATTCTCTGGAAAAGGCAGCGAGTCCTGCCATTTATACAGTGTATTACGACAATACAACACCCTCAGGGAAAACAGTAACTTGTAGAGATTCGTGGGGGAGTCTCCGGGCGATTTACAGCAACTATACGAACAGCAATTACAAGGAGTCTCTTAAAAAAGTCTGTGGCAAGACCCATTTCGATCCAAATGACAGGACAGAAATGGAGCAGTGCAAGGAGCTGATTTCCAATACCCTTCGTTCTGTTACCGGCAAGGATAGACTCCCGGAATTACTTGTCCAGCAGCAGGAAATTGCAGAGCTTCTTTATGCCTTTTTCTATACTCATGATCCAGAGACGAACGCGCTGGCGTTGGGAAACAAGGAAATTGTTTCCAGGGGAATGGGTATTGGCCTTATGATGAATGAATGGATTCCGATTATCCGGGCAATTATGACCTCGATAGCAATCGGAATCATTCCTTTTCTTGTGATTTTTATGTTTACTCCGGTTGTTAGTAAAGCCCTTTCTGTCATGTTTGGTTTCTTTGTCTTCCTGACGACATGGGGGATTACGGATGCGGTAATTCATAGTGCAGCTATGGATTATGCTACGTATGCATTTGAGGATATGAGCCAGTCCAACCTTGGCGTTTACAGCATGATTGCAATGCCTAGCCTGGCGGTGAAGCAAATGACGATGTTTGGGGTAATTCGCTCTGCCGGGCTGATGCTTGCGAGTTTTTTCTCGATGATGCTTATAAAGTTTGGCGGCCATGCTCTGGCAATGATGGCGAGTAACTTGACTTCTATTACCCAGAGGGGCGGCGATAAAGGTAGCAGGATGCTTAATGTGGATGAAGCTGCTAACGAGATGAATAAGGAGATTTCAGCGGTTGGGATGTTGCAAGGATTTGCTGAACACCGCTTTACCAACCTGGCCGCAGCGAGGGCTTTTGATGCATATCATAAAAATGTTGGAAGCTATAATGTAGCTAAATCAGCCCAGCAATATATGGAGAAAACAGGAGCTCTTCCAGGAGGTTTAACTGATGGGCAGCTGGCTGAATCTATGGCTGGTTCCAGTGTAAGTGTTGCGGGGCATAACGGGAAGAACACTATGACTATCAGCAATGGTCATGTTGCGTTTAATACTGCTGAAAATATGGAGGGTGATGCTCATACGAGAACAACGACAGGAGCCGCTGGAGATGGTATCCGAACAGATACGTTTGCATCGGGTGA
>PDWI01011192.1_pt1 | contig 14102 bp, 15 predicted proteins | sample 1430891 | NCBI WGS metagenome assembly PDWI01 (sample SAMN01162508, study PRJNA174530) | Oral metagenome, whole genome shotgun sequencing project. | biome: Marine environment; feature: Marine mammal; material: Swab sample of the gingival sulcus; isolation source: swab sample of gingival sulcus...
CGTCAAAACCTTATTTTTATTTACTTTTTAAACTGCTATCGCCCATGATGGCACACTGTGCGCTACGTCACATGCGCCCATCAATAGGCTATATCCAATTCCCTCACCTAAAAAATACTTCGTATTTTTACACTCGGAAACCAGGCATAGCCCGTATCGTTGGCAGTAATTCATCTACCGAAAAACTAGGTTGGATGTTTTCTGTAATGAATGTGATAGTTATGACTTGAAATGAATAATTTTTCGAGATATTAATTTTAATTGGGATAAAAAAGCAAAGTAATGAGAATAACTTCAAAAAAAAGAAATCTTATTATTGAGAGTAACGATAATAAAAAAGTTGAAATTCAATATAAAAGCAGGATTTCTAATCAGGTTAAAACTGAATTTAACGGACAAGTGATAGAAATAAAACCAAAAAGTATTTGGTGTAATGAACTTGAAATTTTTAAAAATAAAAAAAGAATAGGAAGTATTACTTTTAAATGGAATAGTGATGCAATAATTCGAGTACTAAATGACAAAAGTGAGGAAATTGTTTTTTCTTTTAAATCCAAAGGTTTTATGAAGCCATATTTTGAATTAAAAAATGAAGAAAGAGAATTGATTTTTGGTATAAAACCATCTTTTAAGTGGAAAAAAATGAACTATGATTTTGAAGTTCAACACATTCAAAACATTTATAGTGAAAACACAATTATTGAACTTTTAATTTATAGTGCAATTGTCTGTCATCGTTATATGATGAATATGGCAGGAGTAGCAGGAGGTGTAGCATAAAGTAACTGTTTTGGGCGTTGTTTTAACCCTTAAACTCATCTAAAATGAACGAAACAATTGACATCCCTTTAAGTAAAAACAAATTATTATTAGCCATTGTAATTTCTGCTGTATTTGTATTGGCAGGTATCTGGCTGTTTTTATATGCCGATAGTTTTCAGGATAATCCTGTCAGACTATTCAGAAATCCATTAGTAGTCAAAGGGGTGGGCGTTATTGGTGTTTTGTTTTTTGGAGCGTTAGGAATTATTGGGTTAAAAAAGGTGTCTGACAAAAAAGTCGGGCTGAGAATTGACGACAAAGGCATAACAGACAATTCCAATGCCGCTAGCGCCGGATTGATAGAATGGGATGATATCACAGAGATTTTCACCAAACAAGTCATGACTACAAAATTCCTGATGATTAAGGTCAAAGATCCTGAAAAATACATAGCAAGGGCTCAAGGCGGTATGAAAGCCAAACTCATGCAATCTAATATGAAAATGTACGGCACCCCATTGGCTGTTACGTCCAATACGCTGAAATATGATTTTGGAGTACTCGAACAATTAATACAAACCGCTTATAGACAGCATAAAAATCCGGCATAAAAATCTGTCGTCTCATTGATGGGATTTTAACGGTTTTTAAGTGCTCTAAAAGATAATTTATAATGGGATTTGGGTTCAATTTATTCTTTGTTGTTATTCTTGTACCGCTAACGGGACTTCTATTGTTAGTTTGGTTTTTGTTAAAAAAACGTTGGATAGTAATTCTACTCGGATTGATGTGGTTTGGTGTTTTTAGTTTAGTTTCAGTCTCTTTGTTTACTCAGTGGTTAACTTCGAAAACCAAATTGGAAAAAGAAGATTATTATGGTCAATATGTCGTTGACAGGGCGTATTTCAAAGGTAAACAGGCTGACTGGCAATATAATACCTTTCGTTTTGAAATCACCGATAAAGATTCTATATATTTTTATGTTACTGACGAGGAGAAAATTTTAAAAACCTATACCGGATCAATTAAAACTATAACACCTTATAGCTCTGCACGACTAATCATTGATATGGAACAACCGACACACCATATCTTAACAAGTAATCCTACAACTTACAGAAGTGCCTGGGATTTTTACCTGGTGTTTGAGTCCCCGAAATTTTACAATGTTTTTTTCAAAAAAGGTCACTGGAAGCCGATAGAATAAATCGGTAAAATTCACTACTTTAGCTATGGCTAATACTTGTGCAAATCTTTGACCATTAAATACCGAATACACAATGAAAAAAATAGTTGTTCTTATCGTTTTAATACAATTATCGTACAATGCATTCTCACAAACCTGTGATTGTTCGTCAAACCTGCAATGGCTTATCGAAACATTTGAAAAAAATGATGCCGGGTTTAAATATGTCATTGACAAAAAAGGAGCAAATGTGTATGCGGCACATAATAAACACTATACTGAAAAAGCCCAAAACATAGCCGGTTTAAAAGAATGTCATCAATTATTAAATGACTGGACAGAATTTTTTAGAAAAAACCATCTCAATGTTCAATTAGTTGCCGGTACTGAGCATACAAATGGGCAGGGTCGGCCATCAGAAAAAGATTTAATTGAAAAATACAGTCATACTGAGACTTATGCAATAGACAGATATGAGTTTGACGCATACATCAGTACATTGGACGACAAAACAGGTTTTGAAGGGGTTTGGACTTCTGACCCCTATACGATTGGTATCATAAAAGACATTACCAATCCTGACAGGGCATATGTGGGGTTTATACTTGAATCTCAAAGTCCTTATTGGCAAAAAAATCAGGTTAAACTCGAAATTTTTAAATCCGAAGATGGTCAATACAGCATGACATATTATATGAGAGACCATTCTGCAGAAAAATTTGATAATATTGAGTTCTATGGTGGAAGTTATCTCGTAGCCGATTTTATTTTTCTTAAAAGAGTGCTCCCCAAAGTAACTATTGAAAAAAATATTGAACGCTATTTCAATGCCATGTTTACCGATAAACCTTATATAGAACGCATAGCCGACAACACTTTGTTGTTGAGAATTTCATCTTTCAGACATTCCAACAAAAAGTATATTGATAGTGTATTAGCTGCCAATGATGATTTGATTAGGAATACTGAAAACCTGATTATTGATTTGAGGTATAACGGTGGAGGTTCAGATGCCAGTTATGATAAAATAATACCTTATCTGTACACTAATCCAATCAGAGGCGTTGGCGTGGCTTATCTGTCAACCGAATTGAATAATCAACGAATGATTGATTTTATGAATAATCCGGATTGGTCTGAAGATGATAAAAAATGGGCTAAAAAAAGTTTAGAAAAACTGAATAAACATATCGGAGAATTTGTAAACCTTAATGATAATATTGTAAGTGTTGAAACTCTGGAAAACGTCTATCCCAATCCCAAACAAGTTGCCGTTTTGATCAATGAAAATTGCGGAAGTACAACAGAACAATTTTTATTAGCGGCTAAACAAAGTAAAAAAGTCAAATTATTTGGGACAACTACTCTGGGGTCTTTAGATATTTCCAATATGTATAGTGTGACCTCACCATCCAAAGAATTCAAACTGTGGTATGGTTTAACCAAAAGCTATAGAATCCCCGATATGTTGATTGACGGCAAGGGTTTACAACCGGATTATTATTTTGATCAAATGATTAAACCTTACGAATGGATTGATCAAACCATGGAAATCCTCAATTATAAATAGCCGATAGCCAACTTGGGTGGTATTAAAGCTCTTTTAAATGATTATCAATATGGAAATACAAGACATAAAAAATAAAATCTCAAAATCTGCCACAAAGTTTATAACCGGTGGTTTCAGACCTGAGAACACTATTGAAGAAAGTTGGGTAGGCAAAGTATTTGCCTTTAAAGACAACGAAGACATACCAATTGATGACAAAGGCCATAAGATGCTGCCCTTAGCTCAATTTTATCTGCCGGATTTACCTTATGTACACCCACTGATAGAGCACCTTAAATTGATTACGGTTTTTATATCCCCGGATCTTCCGGAATGTTTTGAACCTATGGGTAAAAATTGGGTAATCAGAACCTATGCTAACGTGGACGGGCTTACCATTAAACCCTTGTCAAATCCCGACTCTTTTATAAAGCCATTTCCGTTAAAACCTCAATTTGTAAAAGAAGACTATCCTTTATGGGATGGGGGAGGTTTATCCTTTGAAGAGGAAGATGAAATATTAAGGTTAGAGCATGAGGGGATTAGTAAAGGTTATTATGAGGATATTGGTGTAGAACACGCTTATGAACATAAAATAGGGGGGGTATCCTTCTTTTTGCCAGTCTGGAGTGTATTTTGGTGATGACTATGAATTTGTTTTTCAGATATCATCAGATGAAAAAGCCAATTTTAATGTCGTTGATAGTGGTAGTCTGATGTTTGCCAAACACATCAAAACCGACACCTGGAAGATCTATTATGATTTCTATTAAAAAGGGAAGATCTATTATGATTTCTATTAAAAAGGTTAATTTCAGAAATCTGGTTTTCTGTTACCGGAGGTGAATTGTTTTTTTAGAATGTTTACGTTTAAATTCTTAAAACTTGTATTGACTTACATTTTTTATAATTTAGCATGACGGGATAAGTTCTGGTCTTGGTTAGTACGGATTCAGATGTTTGTGACTTTTTCATTTCGTTAATGTTTATACACGCGTTGTTGTATATAAGTTTGTGTGTTATTAATCATAGTTTACCAATTAATCATTTTTTTTTAAGCATTCAAATCAATTACCAATGACAACCACAACAAAACAAAAACCCATGTCCCGCTTGGCATTTTATGTCATGAGATCGGTCATGACTATCAGAAGGCGGTTTAGAAATATTGATGAAGAAATCAGATTGGCAGGTATTGAAAAGGGCTATCATGTTCTTGATTTTGGTTGTGGCTTGGGATTTAACACCATTCCGGCGGCTAAAGCAGTGGGGCAGAAAGGCCGGGTTTTTGCCCTTGATATAAGTGAACAAGCCATAAACATCACCAAAAAGAAAGTGCTTAAACACAAACTCAATAATATCGAAATTATCCGGTCAGGTTGTGATACAGGACTGAAAGACAAAAGCATTGATTTGGTCTATCTGCATAATACCCTGCCTATTGTCAAAGACAAACAAAAAGTGCTGGATGAGATTACACGGGTTCTCAAAACAGGAGGCCGACTGTCTTATATGAGCCGTATCGGTTCTAGAGTCTTTGGAGAAGATACCCTCAGCAATGCCGGATTAAAAGATCTGTTAAGTGTCGATTTTAAACTGATAACGGAAAAGAAAGGACACCTCATTTTTGAACGGATTTCCTGATGTTTTGAAGTAGCGGGTCATTGTAAAATACGACTGTTCGAGAATGAGAAACGCGGGTAAATTGTCTCTTGCAGAATTTTAGATTATCAGCTTTGCCACGAAGAAGAAATAATGTCATGCTAAATAGAGATATATACAGTATGGAATTGAGATATTAGCCCTTTAAAAGCTTAAGAATTATGAGATTAAAAATAATGAAAGTCTTAGTGTCAATAGCATTGGTATTTATAACTTTGAATATGTACAGTCAGATTGATAAACCTGAATGTGTCTTTGCTAATCAATTTTTTTCATCACCAAAACAACTCGCATTGGTAGTCAGATTAGATCAGGGCATTGATTCTATTGTTTTCCCGGTTGATACCACTTTGCTAAAGATGCATGTCAAAAAACTTGATATTAATGGTAAAACTGTTTCACCTCAAAAAGTTTACTATGAATATAGATTTACACCATTAACGGATACCGTCTATAAATTACCGCCTGCCATCCTTTGGTCTGATAACAAATCTTTTGACATTATACGGGATAAATATGTAAGATTGTATAAACCGCGTATAGTTGCAGAGTCTTCTGAAACTGAAACGGATGGTTTTGTGCCATTTGCGTCAAAAAGCGTTGAATACAAACGGTTTAGTCGTGAAATAACTTCCCGGATTTCAAAAAATATTGCTGAACAAATGATTGTCCTTTGGGCAAGCCATATCAAATTAAAAGTCAATGATACATTCAGAATTGTTATAGAGAGTAATGCCGATTTTGATAGGGAGTCTGTTACAATCAATGATATGGAAGGTTTGAGTGATAAAATCAAAGTCATCAGTAAGGAAACTTCGGCTATTTATAACAATGGTTACGAAAAACACTACATCAGATTTATTTGTAAGGCCGTAGCAAGCGGCAAGCTTAAAATCAAGCCCCTAAAAATTAAGACAGACCATAAAATATTTGAAACCAATATATGGGAACTGGACATTATGGAATAGTTGAGTGACTCAATATGGAAAAAGTGTTGCTGTCGCCGTATAAGTAAAGGCATCAGAAAAGTGGTTATATCTAAACTTTTTTGTTGTATTAGAAAAGTTTAGATTACTTTTACGGCTGCTAAAATATATCTATTAATAATTATCAAAAACGAAAAAATAACATCGTATGAAAAGACTAATCATTATTGTCAGCTGTCTGATTTTAGTATCTTGCAATTCTAATAAACTTGAAGAAAAATATGACCCCACTTCAAATAAGGCTAACCTGCAAGACATCGAAGCGTTAGTGTCTAAAGAAGATTTTAAGCTTTTAAAGGAGTATATTGAGGAAGCAGAAAACAATGACGAAGACTTAAGTTATAAAACGTATTCATTACTACTTGATGATGCGCGAACAGCACATAATGAGAAGATTTGGAAGATGGAAGAAGAAAAAAGAAAAGAAAAAGAACGTCTTAAAATAGAAGAATTAACAGGGTTGTTATGTTCAAAAAAATGGAGAAAAAAAGAATTTGCTTTTCAGTTAGAAGTTCCTGACGATTCGGAAGAGACTATCGAAGAGGCAAAGAAAATATTAGCTCTTACAATGAATTCTGTTACTATTAAGGGGGCTAAATTGACTTATGTTGTAGATAAAAATGATAAAGGTATTTTTGTGAGGGTTTTATATGACGATAAAACTAAAAAAATCTTCACACGAGGCTATAAAAAATATTCTAAAGACGGCAGTTACGTAGTAGTTATTAATGGTGAAGAAGTTGAAAAAGGCTCATGGAGATTTGATGGTACTGATCGAATTTTAGAAAGTTCTCCATCTCAATCAATCATAAAACCTTCTCATGCTCTTGAAATATATGTATTAGATGAAAATACCTTTTCTTACAATGATAAGGAGATTGATGCTATCAATTCTGAAACAATTGTAAGTGTTTTTACTATCATGGAACATTAAAACAATTGATTAATAACGGCATATAGAGAATACCGAAAAAAGATATTAGAATGGTTTCCCTACACAGAAATTTATATCAACGGTGACAATTACTATAAGGGGCAAAAAGTCAGATTTTAGATGATGTCATCCTGAAGCGCTTATAGAATTAGATGAACTATGGGCTTTAAAGATTTGGAATTGTACGTTTCAACTAATAAATTGATATTTATCTCAATAGTCTAAGAATTCATAGTTCTGGTAGATGATTGTGTGATGACTGATGCCGAACCCAATATTTAAGAGGGACGATCTTAATCTTAAAGTCCTTAAAGCAACCTTATGAGGATTTAAGTGTCTGATTAATAAGTGTCACCTGTAAAAAACCTGTATGATGAAAAAACTACTCTGCCTTTTTATTGTCGTTATAGCATTGATGTCTTGTAATTCTGACGATTCAACTGAAATTACCAACACAGATCTTGTTGGCAAATGGAACTGGACCAATACTGATGGAGGTGTTGGGGATAATATTCACGAAACACCTGAAAACACAGGTAAGACCATTCATCTTATTCTAACGGATAATTATCATTTTTCTATTGAAGAAAATGGCAATGAAACCTTAAACGGGACTTATGAATTGTCTTTGAAAGAATCCATTTACTCCGGAGGATTTGAACGGTTTATTACGCTTCAAACCATTGATCAACTCTATGATGGCTTTGTTAACAACGGTATTGTAAGTGTGCAGCAAAGTACTATACTTAAAATAGCTGACAACAACCCCGACGGACTGGAAAGCGGGTTTGAAAAAATGGAGTAGAAAACCGGTCAGGATATACAGAACTTTTGAGCGCGTGTAAAACCTGTAAAGCTTCTTACGTTGCTCTGTACTATGTTATTACTGAGATTTTCCGGATTTTAACTTTGGGAAGTGAATGCTTATGTCAATACTTAATTCTATTTAAACCACTCAGCTACCCATGTATCTGCGCGGGAATAGATATAGATGGCTAAAAGCAATAAAATAATCAGTATCAATGCCCGTTTGTAATTAGGTTTTTTACGCCTTAAGTGCGTAATTTCAAGTTTTTTATCCTTTGACTTCATGGGTTAATTTTTTGGCTTCATTTGCAACGTGTTCGGGAACTTTCCATTGGCTGTAATCCAATGTCCAGCCAAAAGTATCGGCAATCTGCTCTATCATCATGACTGTTTCCAACGCTTTTTCCTGAGCCTTGTCCAGAATACCGCTTTGGGGAATTTTAGCTTCAATATTTTGTTTGACTTTTTTGTTGAGATTGGTAAGGTCTTCGGCGCTAAACTTATTAAACATGCCATTGGTCACGTCGTAGTATTCTACATGAGTCTCTATACTCAGGATTTCGGGTTTGGGGAAATGGGTGAGTACCATGGTCTTTTGTTTGGGCTTGGGGGTAATCTTCACCTTTTTCATGTCAAAACCAACCATAACTCTTGAGTTGGAGATAACAATGGCTTTTTTGTCACTTTTAAACATTTTGAGCAACATATTTTTACTGTCGGTATGTTGCATAATCTCAGAGAAATCACTTTCTATGGTGATGATTTTGGCTACATTTCTTATTTTTTCTAACAAAACTGTAGATTGTTCCCTGACATTCTCCTTTTTGCGTTTGGGGAATACTAAGTATGCTAAAAAGCTGACGATAACGGCGCCGATTAAAAGTCCTAAAACTAAATCCATCTTAAATATTTTTGTCAAAGGTAAGGAATTTGATGCTTTTCAGATGATTCTTTGTTTAAACTATGGTTTTTTTTGATGCCGGTATAAGCTTTACCGGAAAAAATAAACAGACTAATTCAAGACGACAGTCATCTAAAACAAAGAAAGGGGTTATTGCTCCGAATCAAGTTTTTTTGATGGCGCGTAGCATCTCCCGTTTGCCGGGAGGTCCTGGTAGTTTTTCCACGCTAAAACCTACTTGCAACATCGCCCGTCTCACACTGCCTTTGGCGCTGTAGGTAACCAGTACGCCTTTAGGTTTTAAGGCGTTGTACATGCGTTGAAACATATCTGCTGTCCAAAGCTCAGGTTGTACACGCGCTCCGAAAGCGTCGTAATAAATCAGGTCAAAAGCATTGATATCCTCAATATTCTGGAATAACATTTGTTTTTTGGTCAGTGTAAAATCACCGGAAACAGCATAGGGTGTATGCCAGGGACATTCATGCAGAGCTTTATAAATAGATTGGCAGTTTGTATTGTCAATAGATTGACAGTAATTCATGTCTTGTACTTCCTGTGGTGCAATGGGAAATTTTTCAATGCCGGTATAGTTCACCTTCAGTTGGCGTTCGGGGCATATCAGACAGGTCAATAAGGCATTGAGACCGGTGCCGAAACCTATTTCTAAAACATCCAGAGATGTTTCCCGGAAAAGTTCCAGACCGTGTTTTATAAAGACGTGCTTACTTTCATTGACCGCCCCGTGAATGGAGTGGTAGTGTTCCTGCAAGTCCGGCAAAAAAATGGTTTTGGAACCATCCCCGGTAGTGGTAATCTGATGTTTTAAATTAAAAAAATCTGTCATAGACCGGATAATAACGTAAATATAGCTGCTTTAAGGTGTAAATAACGGCATTTTTATTGATTTGAATGCAATAAAATGCAGTAAAACAATGCTGAATTATTAGGGTTAGTCAACAGACGTTAAAAACAATGTAATTTGATGCTAATTTTAACCCTGCTATAATGAAAAAATAGCAAAAAATTCGTACTTTCGTCTCATTCTAAAAGTTAACATTATGAGTACAAGTATATCAACAAAATTTAAAATCGAAAAAGTTGCGAAATCCCGTTTTCCCGAGGTGGATTTTGAGAACTTATTATTCGGTCGTGTGTTTACAGACCACATGTTTGAATGCGATTATGTAGATGGTGAATGGCGAAACCCGACCATTAAACCTTACCAACCATTGACATTGGAGCCATCTACCAGTGTGTTTCATTACGGACAAGCTGTTTTTGAAGGTATGAAAGCTTATAAAGATGACGATGGTCAGGTATGGATGTTCAGACCGGATCAAAATCAGCAACGTATCAACAAATCATCCAAAAGATTGGCAATTCCTGAATTCCCTAAAGAATGGTTCTTTGAAGCCTTAAACCGTCTTTTGGTAATGGATTCTCAATGGGTACGTAAAGGTATGGGTAATGTTGTTTATATCCGTCCGTTTGTATTTGCTACACAACCTGCAATTATGGCGGCACCTTCTACAACCTATAAATTTATGATAATCCTGTCACCGGTCAAAAGTTATTTCAGAGGAGAAGTAAGTGTAGTGGTCGCAGAACACTTTTCACGTGCGGCAAATGGTGGTGTAGGAGCAGCCAAAGCAGCCGGTAACTATGCCGGACAGTTTTATCCGACCAATCTGGCTATGGAAGATGGTTACCAACAAGTGATCTGGACAGATGACACTACTCATGAGCATCTGGAAGAAGCCGGTACCATGAATGTCTTCTTCAGAATCAATGACACATTGATTACAGCACCTGTCAGTGATCGTATTCTTGACGGTGTCACCCGTAAGAGTTTGATCGATATGGCCAAACACGAAGGCATTCCGGTAGAAGTACGCAAAATAAAAGTACAGGAGATTGTAGATGCCGCTGAAAAAGGTGAATTAAAAGAAGTCTTTGGCGCCGGAACAGCCGTTACGGTCAGCCCTGTTAAGAGTTTCTCTTACAAAGGTAAAGACTATCCGATTAGCGTTCCTGAACAATCATACAGTGCATTGTTGAAAAAACGATTACTGGATCTTCAATATAATATTGCTCCGGATCCGTTCGGATGGCGTTATAAAGTTTCAGAAGAAAATTATCAATAGTAGATTTTTTGAGCTTAAAGATTTCAGATTTTATGTCTTGGATAGAAGAAAACTATCAACATAATGTCTGAAATCTTTTTTTATTGCTTAAATTTGCTGTGAAACAATAAATCCTTAAGACGTATGAATGTACCTACAATGGCGGAATTAATGGCTCAAGGTAAAGAACCGGATATTTTATTCTGGGTGGGTTGTGCCGGAAGTTATGATGACAGAGCCAAAAGAATAACCCGTGCTTTTGTCAAAATATTGAATCATGCTCAAATCAATTTTGCTGTATTGGGCACTGAAGAAAGCTGTACGGGTGACCCTGCTAAAAGAGCCGGTAATGAAATGTTGTTTCAGATGATGGCATTGACCAATATTGAAGTCCTCAATATGTACAATGTCAAAAAAATAGTGACCACTTGTCCGCATTGTTTTAATACGTTGAAAAATGAATACCCGTCATTGGGTGGTAACTATGAGGTTATTCATCATACCCAACTGATTGATAGTTTAATCAAAGAAGGAAAACTTAAAGTAGAAGGGGGGACTTACCAAGGGAAACGCATTACTTATCATGATCCTTGCTATCTGGGTAGAGCCAATACAGTTTATGAAGTTCCTCGTGAAGTCCTGAGCAAACTGGAAGCCGATCTTAAAGATGTGGAATTGAGTAAATCAAAAGCCACGTGTTGTGGAGCCGGAGGCGCGCAGATGTTTAAAGAACCCGAGAAAGGAGACCGCGAAGTATTTGAAAAACGTACCGGTGAACTCATGTCTGTTAAACCACAGATTATAGCTACAGCATGTGCTTTTTGCAATACCATGATGACTGATGGAGTCAAAAGGCTCAACAAAGAAGACGAGGTAAAAGTGCTTGATATTGCTGAATTAATCGCTAAAGATTTATAATAATCGCTTAAATACTTCAAGTTTTATATGCCGGTACTTAAGCATGTCATACAGGCAGCACGTTTACGAACTTTACCCTTGTCTGTTTCAGGAATAATTTTAGGAAGTTTTTTGGCTTACGCCGATGGTTGTTTTAATGGGTTGATTTTTACCCTGGCTATACTCACCACTCTGGGATTTCAGATTTTATCCAATTTTGCCAATGATTACGGCGATGGTAAAAAAGGTACGGATAATGATGAACGTATAGGGCCACCACGGGCTATTCAGGCCGGCTTGATGTCACTGTCAGAGATGAAACGTCTGATGCTGATCACGACTATTGTAACCCTGGTTATTGCTTTAGCCTTGATATATGCTGCATTTGGTGTGGACAGGCCGGTATATACACTGGTGTTTTTCCTGCTGGGAGTCGCTAGTATTGTGGCAGCCTTAAAATATACGATAGGTTCCAAAGCCTATGGTTACTCAGGGTTTGGTGATATTTTTGTGTTTTTATTTTTTGGTTTACTGAGTGTGATAGGCAGCTATGTGCTGTATGCCAAAGCTTTTCATTGGATGCTGGTATGGTCTGCCATTTCTGTTGGTTTTTTAAGTGTAGGCGTCTTACACCTCAATAATATGCGGGACAGATTGTCCGATAGCAAATCCGGAAAACATACTATTGCGGTTAAATTAGGAGAGACAAAATCCAAATACTATTACGCTGCATTGGTGTTAGGTGCTTTGGTCTCAGCTTTGATTTATGTTTACCTGCATTGGCATTCTTTTTGGCAATTATTATTTGTGTTGGCATTTATTCCTGTCCTGTTACAATTGCTAAGGGTTTGCAGGAACCACAATCCAAAAGCTTTAGATCCGGAACTCAAAATATTAGCTTTAAGTACCTTTCTGTTTTCCGTTTTGTTTGGTTTAGGTCAAATTCTTTAAGAAAACCGCTGTAAATTGGTGTTTTTTTTCTAACTTTATACGTTCAATTGTTATGGTTTAGAAAGGATTGAATTTAGATCAACTTTATAACTAAACTTACATATTATGAAAATAACCTACTTAGGACATGCTGCGTTAAGCATAGAAGCCCATGGTAAAACTTTGATTGTTGACCCCTATATCAGTGCTAACGAATTAGCCAAAGATATCAATGTTGATACTTTAGAAGCAGACTATATCCTGATTACCCATGCTCATGCTGATCATGTATTGGATGTTGAACGTATTGCCAAACGCACCGGAGCAACCATTATCAGTAACTTTGAGATTGTTACCTATTTTGGAGAAAAAGGTCTCAAAGGCTATCCTATGAATACAGGCGGTAGTCATAAATTTGATTTTGGAACCATACATGTAGTCAATGCGATACATTCCAGTAGTTTTCCCGATGGGACTTATGGTGGTAATCCAGTAGGGTTTGTTCTGGAAACAGATCACCATAAAATTTATATAGCCGGTGATACGGCATTGACCTATGATATGAAATTGATTCCGGTGATGATAGGACCTATAAACCTGGCTATCTTACCTGTAGGTGATAATTTTACAATGGGTGTTCCCAGTGCTGAAAAAGCAGCTAAGTTCTTAGATTGTAAAAAAGTCTTGGGTTATCATTATGATACGTTTGATTATATCAAAATCAACCATGTAGAAGCTGTAGAATACTTTAATAAACGCTTTAAAGAACTCAATTTATTGCCCGTAGGCGGTTATATTAAATTATAATCACAAGGGGTATTTACTTTGTGTAAAATATCGATTATAAAAGCTTTGCCATGGTTTCGTGCAAAGTGTTAAGGGAAGGTTTTGTGAAACGCCGTTTCATAAAACTTTTTCTTTTTTAAGTCTATAGTTTGGGTGTTTTTATGGGGAAATAAAAAAGCATTTTATCGCTCAGATAAAATGCTTTGTAAAAAAAGGGTGGAAGACCGGGCTCGAACCGGCGACCTTCGGAACCACAATCCGACGCTCTAACCAACTGAGCTACAACCACCATTTAGATTTGAGTTTGCAAATTTAATGTATTTCTATTGATTGACAAAAATATATTTGTGATTTTTATCGCTGCTTAGATTTTTTTAGTAAGCCTAGATTTTTTTGGTTCGTTTTTTCATCAATGGAAAAAATAAACAAAGTTGGTAAGGGCACTAATGGTCAAGGTTTTTTTCCGGATTTCTATAGGCTATAAACGTGTAATAACCGATAAGTATTAATCACAGAGGAAAGGAAGACACAGAGCTTTAAAAGGTCTGAAGCCCTTTGTCACTAAACGGGCGTAAT
>PDWI01006875.1_pt1 | contig 14101 bp, 14 predicted proteins | sample 1430891 | NCBI WGS metagenome assembly PDWI01 (sample SAMN01162508, study PRJNA174530) | Oral metagenome, whole genome shotgun sequencing project. | biome: Marine environment; feature: Marine mammal; material: Swab sample of the gingival sulcus; isolation source: swab sample of gingival sulcus...
CGGTGCACAAAGAGGCAAAAACTTCAGGACAGTTTAGTTTAGAAACGCGCTTGGCTTGTGGTTTTGGTGCTTGTATGGCTTGTAGTCACCCGACGACAAATGGTGCAAAGCGAATTTGTAAGGAAGGTCCAGTCTTTGTGAAGGAGGAATTAAATTGGTAGATAAGAGTATAAATTTGGGCGAAATTAGTTTAAAAAATCCAATAATTCCTGCTAGTGGTACTTTTGGGTACGGCTTTGGCTTTAGTCGTTTTTACGATTTGAATATTTTAGGTGCAATTAGTTTGAAAGGTACGACCTTTGATGCGCGTTATGGCAACGACTTACCGCGCGTAGCAGAAACAAGCAGTGGTATGCTTAATGCTATTGGTTTGCAAAATCCTGGTGTACAAGCATTAGTTGATGTCCAAGTACATAAATTAAGAAAGTTTTATCAAGGTATAATTATTGCTAATATTAGCGGCTTTTCTATAGAAGAATATGTTAAGTGCTGCGAAATTGCTTGTGCTTCGCCCGAAATTGATATGATAGAGCTTAATATCAGTTGCCCTAATGTGCATGGTGGTGGCATGAGTTTTGGCTCTAGTGCGGAAATGGCAGAGAAAGTTTGTAAGGCAGTAAAGAAAGTTTGCACGAAACCTTTTTATGTCAAGCTTAGTCCCAATGTTACCGACATAACGGAAATTGCTAAGGCATGTGAAAGCGCTGGTGCAGACGGTATTTCTTTGATTAATACTTTACTCGCAATGCGTATTGATATTAAGAAACGGCAGCCGCTTTTAGCAAATGTGACAGGTGGTTTATCGGGCGATTGTATTTTCCCTGTAGCACTGAGAATGGTGTGGCAAGTGTATGAAGCGGTTAACATTCCTATTATTGGTATGGGCGGTGTTTCGACTGCAGAGGATGTGATAGAGATGATGCTCGCTGGGGCAACTGCTGTCCAAGTAGGCTCGGCAAATTTGGTCAATCCTTGTGCTTGTCGTGATATAATTGATGATTTGGATAGAGTGGCGGAAGAGCTAGGAATAGAGAAGCTCACTGATATCGTAGGTCAAGCACACTGATAGATTTCTTATTTGCAATTGAAACGCTCCTTGCACTGAAATCGTGTTTTTATATTGTTTCGCTAGGAGAACCTGCTACGCAGAACGCTCTATGCGAAAAATATAAAAACACCGCGTGCTGGCGTCGCTGACAATTGCTATAAGGTATTATAATAAGTGTTAGTTTGACACAAGGATATTAGCGAGGGAAAGGAGAACGTATGGGTAAAGATGTGATTATTGCTTGTGACTATTCTACTAAGGCGGAATTGATGGCTTTTTTAGAGAAGTTTGGTGAGCAGAGGCCGTATTTAAAAATTGGTATGGAGCTTTACTATGCTGAGGGCACAGCTATTGTGCGTGAGCTGAAAGCGCGTGGGCATAAGATTTTTTTAGATTTAAAATTACACGATATACCAAATACTGTTAAAAAGTCTATGGCGGTTTTAGCGGGGCTTGGCGTTGATATGCTTAATCTCCATGCCAGTGGTGGAAGTGAAATGATGAAATCAGCGATTGAGGGATTAGAATCAGTGGGCGGTAAAAGACCGCTACTGATTGCTGTCACGCAGTTAACTTCTCTTTCACAGGATATGATTGAACAAGAACTTTTAATTAATGAAAATTTAGATGATGTTTGTACTCATTACGCAAAAAATGCTAAAAATGCTGGTTTGGACGGTGTCGTCTGTTCGGCGTTTGAAGCTAAGAAAATACATAAGGACGTAGGTGCTAATTTCTTAACGGTTACACCTGCGATTCGCTTTGCTAGTGGTAAACAAGATGACCAAGTGAGAGTGATGACGCCAGCGATGGCGAGAGAGGAGGGGGCAGATTATATCGTTGTCGGTCGGGCGATTACACAGGCTGATGACGTGCTGAAGGCATATAATAAATGTATAAATGATTTTTTAACTTAAAAGGGGGCGAAATGCAGACAAATAAAGTTGCGACAGAGTTACTACGCATTAAGGCGGTGTTTTTAAGTCCCGATGAGCCTTTTACTTGGGCGAGTGGGATTAAAAGCCCGATTTACTGCGATAATCGTTTGGTCTTATCCGATGTTAAAGCGAGAAAAGTTGTGGAAGCGGGATTGGCAGAATTAATAAAAGAAAAATATCCCGATGTAGAAATGATTATGGGAACGGCGACGGCGGGTATTGCCCACGCTGCTTTAGTTGCTGAATTGTTAGGCCTACCTATGGGTTATGTGCGTTCAAGTAATAAAGCGCATGGTAGGCAAAATGTAATAGAGGGCAAAATGGAAAAAGGCACGAAAGTTGTCGTTGTCGAAGATTTGATTTCGACGGCAGGTAGTGCGATAGAGGTTTGTCAGAAATTAAAAGAAAGTGGTGCAGAAGTTCTCGGCATAGCGAGTATTTTCACTTATGGTATGGCTAAGAGTAAGGATAATTTAGCAAAAGTTGCTTTAGTCAATCACAGTTTATGTCGCTTTGACGATATTATTGAAAGTGCTATTGCAGAAAATTATATTAAAATGGAAGATAAAGAAAAATTATTAAGTTTTCGCGATGACCCAGAGAATTATAGTTAAAGGATTGGTTTAGCGATTGAAACGCTTAAATACCTAAAATTAACGCTTAAACAAATATTACTCTCGACGAGTTCGCTACTTCGCTTCGTCTACTAACTTATTCAGCTTGTAAAGCACTAAGCTTAGAACTTCTAAAGAAGCCCTAAGCCAAGTGTTTTATCTACGCTGAATAAGTGGATTAGACTTTGCTGCGTGGTCGCTAAGATACCCGTCTTCAAGCAATATTTGCTTTAAGCTATTTAGGTATTTCGCTGACAATCGCTGATAGTTTAATCGTTAATAATTTATAGGAAAGTATGGTATCGTAAGAAAGGTGGATTAGTATGAAGAAGGATTTAATTGATATTTTAGATGTATCGACGGCTGAGATTGATGAGTTGATTAAGACGGCTTTTGATATTGTCGAGCATCCAGAGCAGTACAGTGAAAAGTGTAAGAATAAGATTATGGCGACGCTTTTTTATGAGCCGTCAACGAGGACTAGGCTTAGTTTTACGTCAGCAATGCAGTCCTTAGGTGGCAGCGTTCTCGGTTTTTCTGAAGCGTCGTCTAGTTCAGTTTCTAAGGGCGAAAGTGTTGCTGATACAGCGCGTACGGTTGAATGTTTTTCCGACATTATTGTAATGCGTCATCCAAAAGAAGGTGCTCCTTTTGTTGCAGCACAAAATGTAGAAATACCAGTGATTAACGCAGGCGACGGCGGACATAACCACCCAACACAAACCTTGACGGATTTATTTACTATTCAAAGAGAAAAAGGTAGATTGAATAATTTAACTATCGCTTGTTGTGGCGACCTTAAATTTGGACGAACCGTTCACTCGTTAATCGCTGCGATGTCACGTTATCAAAATGTTAAATTCGTTTTAATTTCTCCTGATGAATTAAAAATTCCTGAGCATATTCGCAGTGAAATTTTAATGAAAAACAATATAGAATTTGAGGAGATTTCCTCTTTAGATGAAGCGATTGCTGAAGTTGACGTGCTTTATATGACACGTGTTCAGAAGGAACGCTTTTTTAATGAGGAAGATTATGTTAGATTGAAGGACAGTTATATTTTAACAACGGATACTTTAGTCAATGCGAAAAAAGATTTGTCTATTTTGCACCCACTACCACGTGTAAATGAAATTTCTGTGCAGATTGATAAAGACCCACGCGCCGCTTATTTTAGACAGGTTAAAAATGGCAAATTCATTCGTATGGCACTTGTGTTAAAATTGTTAGGACTATAAGGGAGGGAAGACAATGATTATAGGTACAATAGTAAAAGGCTTAGTAATAGACCATATCCCTGCAGGTAAGGGCACACAGTTATATAAGTATTTAAAGCTAGATGAACTCGAATGTGAAGTTGCACTGATTAAAAATGCACCTAGCTCTAAGTGCGGAAAAAAAGACATTTTGAAAATTAATGAATTGATTGATATCAATTATGAAATCTTAGGGTATATTGCACCGCAAATTACTGTTAACATTATAGAGAACGGAGAAAGAGTGAAGAAAATTCACCCTGAATTGCCAGAGACGATAAATAACGTTATTGCATGTAAAAATCCGCGTTGCATCACATCAATAGAGCAGGAATTAACGCAGATTTTCAAACTCAGTGATGCCGAACAAGGCACCTATCGCTGCCTTTACTGCGATACCCTAGCGGAGTAAAAATAAAATGATTTAATAAAACTTAAGTTTTACAAGTCGTAGTATACTGAGCGCGAAGCGCGTGAGGAGCTTACGGCTTGTTTTTATTTTGCTTACATTCGAGTTAAGATACTATTTCGTTTGCGCAAGCAGATAAAAATATGTATTTCGTGATAAAAACTCAAAATAAAAAAACGTATTTCGTGTCAAAAACCAAAAATAAAAAAACGCATTTCGTGTCAAAAACATAAAATAAAAACTTGTATTTCGTGTATAAATGCTATATAATAAGCAGTAAGAGGTGGTTTTTATGGAAATAAAGCGTACTATTTATAATGAATTATTAGAGTGGAAAAATAGAAGTAAAGGACGGACTGCGCTTTTAGTTGAAGGGGCACGAAGAATAGGCAAGAGTTATATTGTTCAAAAATTTGCAGAAAATGAGTATAAATCATATATTTTAATTGATTTTGCTGTGATTGATGACAGGGTAAAACAAATTTTTGAATTTGCTTTGCAAGATTTAGAGGAGTTTTTTACTACTTTATCATTAATTTATGAAAAAAAACTTTATCGACGTGACTCGGTGATTATTTTTGATGAAGTTCAGCAGTTTCCATTAGCAAGGCAAATGATTAAATATTTGGTTGCCGATGGAAGATATGATTATATTGAAACGGGTTCGCTATTATCCATTAAAACTAATATAGAGGGTATTGTTTTGCCATCGGAAGAGGAAAGTATTGAGATGTTTCCTTTGACTTTTGAGGAATTTTTAGTTGCTTTGGGAGATGAGGTGAAACTTGATTATATGCGTGAGAAGTATAGTCGTTTAGAACCTTTAGGTGACGCTATTCATAGAAGTATTATGCGCAATTTCAGAGAATATCTTTGTATTGGTGGTATGCCACAAGCTGTGGTAGAGTATATTAAAACAAAAGATTTTGAAACTGTTGATAGGGTAAAAAGACAAATTTTAAAACTTTATCGCAATGATGTTGCTAAGTTTGCCCTTAATAATAGAAATAAGGTATTGGCGATTTTTGACCAAATTCCTGCTCAACTTTCTCGTCATGAAAAGTCTTTTAATTTAGCGTCGTTAAGTAAAAGTGCGCGTTTTAGAAATTATGAGGATGCCTTTATTTGGTTGGATGAGGCAATGATTGCTAGTCCTTGTTACAATGTTAATGACCCTAGTGTTGGCTTGCGACTTTCTTATGAAAGTGCTAAGATGAAACTTTATATGGCGGACACTGGACTTTTGATCAGCCATACTTTTAATGATAAAAAATTCATCAATAATAGTTTGTACAAAAGTATATTTTTGAAAAAATTATCTGTTAATGAAGGAATGTTAATTGAAAATATCACGGCGCAAATGTTGCGCGCGGCTGGTCATAAACTTTTTTATTACGCCAAAGCGCGCAAGGAAAAAAGTTCAGCCATAGAAATTGATTTTTTAATTGAAAAAAAGGGGAAAATATCGCCTATAGAAGTTAAATCGTCAAACTATATAGCGCATAAATCATTGGATAGATTTACTGATAAATATAAGCAAAAACTGGGGCAATCTTATATAATTTATACTAAAGATTTAAGAATAAAAGATGGTATAGTTTGTCTGCCAGTTTATTTAACTTTTTTATTATAAAGGAGCGTTTTATTCTATGAAAAATTCAAAATTAAATATTGTTATCATCGTTCTACTTGTATGGCTTTCTATTTATCAGTATTATAGTTATAATGCCATTAAATCGCAACAAGATGACATAAATAGGATGAGTTATAAATTAGAGAATTTAGAATATGATATTAGCAATAGAATCGACTATAGTTTGACAGAGAAGTTAAGACAGCAAAATGCTTTATTTCAATCGGTAGAACAAAATATTGTCGATTATGATATGGAAAAGTTGACCTATGATATGAGGATAAAACTCGTGCCGAAATATGTATCAGATAATGCTATGGTTTTTGTTAGTGCGGCGGGAAAAAATTACGAAGCAACAAAAGAAGACGGGGCTTATGTAGCTGACCTTACTTTAGATGCGACAAAAGAATATCAGTTGGTGGCTACTATTGATGAAAATGGGACGAAGCGCAATCAAGCAGATAGCGACTTATATGTAGAAACGATGGTGGACGAGCTGTTCCCTTTGAAAAACATCTTTGATTATAGCACTAGTTATCACGCTAACGACGGTGATGAATTGACTTTAGAATATGAATTAGGCTTATATACAGGCGAAATGAAAATGGAATTTAAGCAAATCGTACTTGTGGCAGAGCAGGGGAACAAGATAATTAGTGAAAAAGATTTACTAGTGAAATCAAATAGCTTTAATAATGATAAGATGGAAATAAAAGGCAAAGATAAGTTCAATGCTAAGTCTGGAGAGGATATTAGATATACTTTAATAGCGAAGACGAAAGCAAATTATAGTTATGAAGTGAGCTTAGTCGATATGAATGAAGTGTATTACGATAATGGTGGTGTGGGCATAAGTGAAAAGGCTAGTTCCGCCCAAGCAGATAGTCAACCTTATCTTAATTTAGTGATTAAAAATCCTAAAGGGGAAATAATCTACGGGGGTGACAATTAACTTTTCGCCGATTTATTTTGGTATAATCTGCTAATAACAAATACAATTATTAGCATAATCGCTATGGTAAGTAGTGCTATTTCCATGCCGAGATGAATTGCTAAATAGCCAAAAATAGGCGCTATTATTATTGTTGAAATGGCGCTTATTTGTGATTCTACACTTAAGACGGTCGCTCTTAAGTTTTTATCCATTAGCGTGTCAACCATATCAATGTAAAGCGGTTTTCTAGCATCGCTGATTAAATTCAAAAATAAAAACAAAATAAAGCAAGCGGTTAAAGAAGAAAATTTTATGCTTAGCGGAATGAATAAGAGTATGATGCTCAAGGCTAAAAAAGAGCTAGGCAACAATTTTTCACTACTGATATATTTCTTTAATCGGTAAGCGTTGCGCGAGATGATAGAAGCGGTAATGTTGATGATGAAATAGGCAATACCGATGATGATTTTAACGCTAGCATCGGCATTTAGACTAGCAATGATGACTATTCCAGAGGAGAGTATCATCATTTTTAAAACGGGCTGTATCATATCTTTGGTACTTTTGACGACAGCCTGAAATAAACCTTGATTGAAGATTATTTTTCTTAATTCAACATCTTTCAATGTAGAAAGCAAGTCACTTTTAATTTGCTTTTTATTTTTTTGTGTATTTTCTTCTTTGTCAAGATAATCTGGATAAGTCGCAATTAACATAAAATCAGCAATATAGGGAATAATGCTGGCAAGGAAAATGTATTTGTTAGCGGGCAGGCTTAAAATTAAAATAATAGAAAGCAGTGAATTTACCGCTGAACCGATGAGTGAAAAGGAACGCGTGCGCCCGTAGACAAATGCCTTATAAGACTTTAAACCCTTGTTTTCGAGATAGGAGAGAATAATCGCCTTATGCGTGCCTGAACGAAAGGCTTCTCCTAAGCCAAAAAAGACCATAGCAATGATGGCGAGCGTAAAATTCTGCATCATAAAAAAACAGGCAAAAGAGATAATATAAAAACTAAAGCAGAGATAGAGTTCTTTTTTTCTGCCGTAGTAATCGGCAATGATGCCAGAAGGGATTTCAAATACATAAATAATAAACTCTCTTATGGAATACAAAATGCCAATTTGAAACAAATTGATGCCATTAGCCATTAAATAAATCAGTAGATAAGGCTTGAAAAATGCTAGATTTTTGAGAAAGCCATAGGCAGAAAATTTTTTTATTTGTTTATCGTTAATGATTTGTTGTTTAACTTGAGCATCCATAGTATTACCTTTATTGAACTTTTTTTCACAAAAAAATCTCAACTTAGTTTTTATGAAACATCGTTGAGATTTTTATTTTTGGGGGTGAAAATTTACATAAATAATCCACTTAGTCCCCCAGCGATGACAGTTAGCATAAATAATGCACTTGCAACTAGCATCATCGTAATAGAAATCGCTGGGTATCTTTTGCTATTTCTCATCTTTCTTCTCCTTGAGCAATAATTTTTGTTGTCGCAGACATTATAACGCTAAGCTGTACAAAAAGCAATAGTAAATTGAAAAATAATTAACAAACGAAGTTGAAAAGATTAAAAATAATTATATTGTGGATATCTAGTCAACTTAAATGATATAGCTTTTAATACTTGATTGAATCGTTATATCATATTTGTTTAATGACTAAAATGAAAAAGTGGTTTATATCTATAAAAAATAGTATAATATTTGCCGATATTATAGAAAAGGGGTAGTGAGTTTATTTAAAAAAATAGTTTGGAGGTAAGTTTTGATAGTGAAAAATTATACAATATATATATATCAAAGCTTGCGAGTTTGTTGCTTATTGGAAAGATAAGGTTTATCGATGAAGGCGTAGAACTGTTTTTCCATAGTGAAAGGAGCGTCTATTATGTTACCTCCTGTAGTTAAAATTATGTGTATTTTTATTGATATAATAGGTATTATTATTTGCCTTTTATTGCGTAATGATTTTGGCGCATCGTTGATAGAAGTTAAAAATTTTGACAAAAAGTTGTTTAATCAATTAGTATTTTATACGGTTTTAGTTTTGGGAGCAGATGCTGTCTCTTGGGCATTAACAGGGCTTGCTGGCTATGCTTTTTTTAATTTTATCGCTACAGCGATATACTTTACTTTGCATATTTCAATCTCTTCCGTGTGGATAGTTTATTGTGATTATATATTAAATGAGAGTGAAGCTAGGTCGAAGAAACTACAGAAATTATTTTATATACCGACTGCTATTGTCGCGTTTTTGTCGCTATTATCGTATAAATATCCAATTTTATTTACGATTACGAAAGATAATGTCTATCATAGGGGAGACTATTATTTAATTTTTATAGCATTTTGTTCAGCATTGATTTTTTATTCTATTTATACCGTAACTAAAAAAATAGTTAAGGATAAGAAAAAAGATAAAAATAATAAAAAATTAATTATTTTATTAGTTTATCCTGTTTTACCGATAGCAGGTATGACGATACAAACACTGTATTATGGCGTTAATATTACGTGGATTTTGACGACTGTTTCTCTGATTATCGTTTATTTTAATTTCCAAAATGCTTTATTGATTATTGACCCTTTGACAAAAATTAATAATAGATATAGTTTTGAAAACTATATTGAAAATCATTTTGATAACCATTACGATATGAATAAAGATAAGTTTATGGCAATTGTTGACCTTAATGATTTTAAATTGATAAATGACCAATTTGGTCATTTAGAAGGCGATAAAGCGTTGGAAGTAGTGGCGGATATCCTAAAAAACATTGCGGATAAAGATGATTTTGTCGCCAGACTTGGCGGCGATGAATTTATTATTTTTGGAGAAGCTTATAATACGGAAGAGATTATGTCTTTAACCGATAAAATTTATCGAGCAGTTGACTTATATAACGATAGTTCAAGTTTGCCTTATAGGATTTCACTTAGTATAGGTTATGCGATTCAAAACCGTGCTAATCCCAAAACAAAGGATGAATTGTTTTCAGAAGCAGATAGGCATATGTATAAGGTCAAAAATGAAAATAAGTTACTAGACAAAATGGGCGTGTAGCAGAGTTTATTTATTTTGCTTATACGCTTCTTTTTTTAAATAGTATAAAAAGCGTTTTGTGATTTTCGCTGTAAGTCCCCAAATAACTTTATCGCCTATTGTATAAAAATAGACGTTAAAAGGGCCGAATTTCCAATCGTAGTATTCGCCATTTTCGATTTTGTGGTAGGGGAAGTTTTCTGGCATAATGCTTTCTAATTCCACTTGTTGATGGTCTGGCTTTTGTTTAATTAATTCATCAATAGCAACCAAAAAGACGCTGTCAACTTCTCCTTTATTAATATTCAGCTCATCTAAACTATCAATTAAAAGCCTAGCGACAAAAGGTCTAATCACGTTACCTGTTGTCGCAACAATGTAATCCATAGCGCCGATTAGCGCTATTTTATTTTTGCTTAAACCGAGTTCTTCTGACGTTTCTCTAATGGCAGTTTCAGCAAAACTTTCATCATTTTCACGCCCGCCACCTGGAAAGGCAACTTCGCCAGGTTGCCTTCTCAACGTTAAAGCCCTAACATGATACAGTAAATAATCTTTATTATCTATAGTGACAATAGGAATTAAAACGCTATATTCTAAGCCTTTGCCAATAGGTATTGGCTGGTGCGTTTTAAAATAGTCAAAATTATACATAGTTCTTATCCTTTTCTAAGTTTATATTGCCTTATTATATCATATTAATGCTTATCTCACTAGTTATATATACTAGCATTTATTTTTTTCAATCGCTTATGATTCACAAATTAAAACAAATCAAAATTAAAATTGCTAATTTTTAAAATCTTTCTTGCAAAATAAATCTATATGCGATATAATTAGTAGGTACTGCGATATGACAATCCTGTACATTGGGTAAATTTTTGATACCCAAACTCTGTTACTACATAGCAGAGTGCATTTGCGTGAAGGGGGTGTGTGGTCATGTCAAGTATTATTGTAGGTGAAAATGAGTCTATCGATAGCGCACTTAAACGCTTTAAAAGAGAAACGGCGAGAGCTGGTTTGATGGCGGAGATAAGAAAGAGAGAACACTACGAAAAACCTAGTGTTAAGCGCAAGAAGAAATCAGAAGCCGCTAGAAGAAAAAAACGTAAAAAGTAATTGAAATTACTTGTGTGCCATTTGGCATAGATTGCCCCAGATTTACAGGAGTGTTTTTTGCTTGTAATTTCTGGGGTTAGCTATTTAAGGGGGAAAGCTTGTTAGAGGAGAAAAATAATATTATTTCTATTACTTCTGGTATCGATGAATTTGAACTTGACGCTGAAATAAAGGCGTTGATTGAAAAGACAATTAATGTGACCTTAGCGTGTGAGGATTTTGAAGAAGTAGCAGAAGTTGCCGTCGCTATCGTTAGTGCAGAAGAAATAAGAGAGCTTAATCATTTACATAGAAATAAAGACAGCGTGACCGATGTGCTCAGTTTCGTTCAATATGATGACGACGGTTTTGTCGCTTTTGAAGACGAAGCGGTGTTTATTGGCGATATTGTACTCTGTTATCAAAGGGCTGAGGAGCAGGCAATAGAATATGGACATAGTTTGGCGCGTGAACTTTCTTATTTAACTTGTCATTCTGTCTTACATCTCTTGGGCTATGACCATATGACAGAAAGTGAAAAAGCAGAAATGCGTGCGCGTGAAAAATTGGTAATGCAAAAGCTAGATTTGGAGCGATAAATGGAAAAGAAAATAGCAAGAGAACTCTTAGATAGGGCAATAGCTATCTATGAAAAGGCATATTCGCCTTATTCCAAGGTTAAGGTTGGCGCAGCGGTTTTGACGGATGACGACCAGATTTTTGATGGCGTGAATATAGAAAATGCTTCTTACGGTGCGACTAATTGCGCCGAAAGAACGGCGATTTTTAAGGCGGTATCGACTGGAAATTTACATATTAAAGCAATAGCAGTCGCCAGTAATTTAGATGATGTCATTACGCCTTGTGGTATGTGCAGGCAGGTAATGGCAGAATTTATGACGGCGGATGATTACGTGATTATGGGTGATGAACAGCGGCTTTCTATTCATAAACTGGGCGAACTGTTACCACTTAGTTTTGATAAAAGCACATTGAAAGTAGGCGATGATAATGAGTTTTAAATCGGGATTTATCAGTATTGTCGGAAGACCTAATGTCGGCAAGTCAACCTTGCTTAATAGTTTGGTTGGACAAAAAATTGCGATTATGACAGATAAAGCACAGACGACAAGAAATACGATTAGAGCAATATACAATGACGATGAAGCACAGATGATATTTTTAGATACGCCTGGTATTCATAAACCACGTCACGCCTTGGGTGAATATATGGTAACGGCGGCAAAGCGTTCGCTTGACCAAGTGGAACTCGTTTTATTTATGGTCGATGATTCGTTGACAGTTGGCGCAGGCGATAAGTATATCTGTGAATTATTGAAAGATGTCAAGAGCAAAGTTATCGTTTTAATCAATAAGCGTGATTTAATCTTGCCTGACGATTTTAAAAAACTATACGATTATTATGAACAGTTGGACTTTGTGAGCGAAGTCATAGGTATTTCTGCGCTAACGGGCGGCGGTATAGATGATTTACGCCAGACGATTAAAGATTATCTGCCCGAAGGGCCGCGTTATTTTAATCCCGATGATTATACAGACCAAATGGAAAGACAACTAGCTAGTGAACTGATTAGGGAAAAATTACTACTTTACTTAGAAGATGAAATTCCGCACGGCGTTGCTGTTTTAATCGATAGTTTTAAAGAGAGAAAAAATAAAAATTTAATTGATATAGAAGCGACCATTGTTTGTGAGCAGGATAGGCACAAAGGGATGATTATTGGCAAGGGTGGCAAAAAAATCAAGGGCGTTGGTATGGCGGCGCGTAAAGATATAGAAGCGATGCTTGCTAGCAAAGTTAATTTGCAGCTTTTTGTCAAGGTAAGAAAATCTTGGCGCAGCGATAGTAATAAAGTTAGAGAATATGGGTATAATTTAAAGGACTTATAAATTTGTAAAGGAGGCAAGATGACTAGACTAGATGATAGAGAACAGTTTGAATTACTATTAAATGAATTTGAAAATCTGCTAGTCACTGCCGAGGATAAAGAGGTTTTAGATGCAGTAAAAGACCTGCACTATGCCGACTTAGCCGAGATTGTACTCGAAGTTGACGATGAGGAACGTAACCGTTTGTTCCGCTTATTATCAGTAGAACAAGCGGCTGACGTTTTTAGTGAAGTCGATAGCGAAACCTTTGAGCAGTTATTTGAATTACTAAAGAAAAAGCAAAAAACCGCCGTTTTAGAACAGATGGCAAATGACGACCTCGTTGATATATTAGCTGAAGTTTCAGAACAAACAAAACAGAATATTATCGCACTTTTAGATGCTGAAGATAAAGAAGACGTAGAAGAGCTTTCTGTCTATGATGAGGATACTGCTGGTGGTCTGATGACCAAAGATTATATCGCGATTAAGCGTGGTATGACGATAGCGCAGGCAACGGTTTATTTAAGAGAGAATGCACCTGAAGCAGAAACGGTTTACTACGTCTATGTAATCGACGATAACGAGCGTTTAGTAGGGACGCTTTCACTGCGTGAATTGATTATTAGCTCGCCTTGGGCGACGGTTGAACAGGTAATGAATAAGAATGTCATCTATGTTCACGTCGATACAGACCAAGAAGAAGTTGCGCGTATGGTGTCTAAGTATGACTTCTTGATCATACCTGTTGTCGATAATAATGAGCAATTGGTCGGTATTGTTACCTTTGACGATATCTTTGACGTTATTGAGGAAGAAGCGACAGAAGATATCTTGAAATTTGCTGGTACCAATGATGAGGAATTAGAACACTATGAAGACAATTTTTTAAGCAGTATCTATTTTTCTGTTAAATCTCGCTTGCCTTGGTTGATTATTACTATTTTTGGTGGCTTACTTTCAGCTAGCGTTATTGCGGGCTTTCAAAATGCCCTTGCAGCTGATGAAGCATTGGCACTTTTTATGCCGCTTTTAGCGGGCATGGGTGGTAATGTTGGAACGCAGAGTTCTACGCTTACCGTGCGTAATTTAGCTATTAATGACATTAAGGGTAGGGAAGTTGTGCGTACGCTTTTGCAAGAGGTTTCTGTTGGCGTAATAGTTGGCTTGTTTTGCGGACTGATTATTGCCTTTATCTCCTTTTTCTTTTCAAGGCGTTACATG
>PDWI01006876.1_pt1 | contig 14101 bp, 12 predicted proteins | sample 1430891 | NCBI WGS metagenome assembly PDWI01 (sample SAMN01162508, study PRJNA174530) | Oral metagenome, whole genome shotgun sequencing project. | biome: Marine environment; feature: Marine mammal; material: Swab sample of the gingival sulcus; isolation source: swab sample of gingival sulcus...
ACAGGGAGTTCTTTTTTGAGAAAACAATAAAATGCAGGATAAAACCAATAAAATGGTTGGATTTTGTGACCAATAATTATTTAGGACAGGATTGATTTTAGGCTTTTTATTTCTCCATGACTTAGTAAAGCACCCTGAACTTGATGGTGTTCCCGATCTTACGAAGGGCCTTGATGACCTCCGTATTGTATTCCTTGTCCAGATCGGTGATCACATAACCCAACTCGGAATCGGTTGACAAATATTGCCCATTGATGTTCAACTCATATTGTGCCAATACCTTATTGATCTTGGCCATTATACCGGGAACATTCTTGTGGATATGCAAAAAACGATGTGCATTGGTTTGTTTGGGCAACCTGATATTCGGGAAGTTCACAGCATCCACGGTATTACCCGAATTAATATAATCCATAATCTTATTAGGGACATAATCGGCTATGTCACGTTGTGCCTCCTCGGTACTGCCACCAATATGCGGAGTAAGGATGACGTTCTTAAGACCTTGTAGCCTGGAATGGAATTCCCCATTGGCCCTAGGCTCTTCAGGGTATACATCCACGGCAGCACCCCCAAGCTTACCACTTTCCAACGCCTTGGAAAGGGCTTCGATATCAACCACAAAACCTCTTGATAGGTTGACCAACATCGCCCCATCTTTCATTTGGCCCAGTTCATGCTCCCCGATAAAGTTCTTGTTCGCCTTATTGTCATCGATATGTAAGGTGACCACATCGGAAATACCCAATAGGTCTTCCAGTGTTCCACAACGTACGGCATTACCAAGGGCCTGTTTTTCGTCGATATCATAATAATACACCCGCATACCTATGGCCTCTGCCAATACGGACAATTGTTTACCTATATTACCATAACCTACGATACCAAGGTTCTTACCCCTTACCTCCCTGGAATTGGAGGCCGTTTTGTTCCATTGTCCACCGTGGATCCCAGTGCTGAGTGGAAAGATGTTGCGCATAAGCATGATGATCTCACCTATGGCCAATTCGACCACAGAACGCGTATTACTGTATGGTGCGTTGAAAACAACCACACCCTTTGACTTGCAATAATCCAGGTCGATTTGGGCCGTTCCAATACAAAAAGCCCCGACGACCAACAATTTACCGGCAGCCTCCAAGACTTTTTTGGTCACTTGGGTCTTAGACCGAATACCCAACACATGAACGGTTTTTATACGCTCTATAAGTTCCTCTTCCGATAAACTGGTCTTTACCAACTCCACAGAAAAACCATCTTCTGAAAGGTTGTCGAAAGCTGCTGGGTGAACATCTTCCAGCAGGAGGATCTTGATCCTGTTCTTGGGATAGGAGATGTTACGGGGCAAATCGTTGATGAATAGAAATTCATCCATATTGGGTGTCACGTGGTCGGCGTTTTCCGCAGCCTTTTCCCGATGTACATTCTCGGTATAGGCAAAGAACTTATCGGCAATACCCGCTTCGCACATTACATAATCGCTATAACCGTCCCCGATCACTTGCACTTCCCCTTCCAAATCCAGATTCTTCAAACATTCTATTTTCCCATTATGGGTGGCCAGAACATTCCCTTCATCAAAACCAATGATCTTTCCTTGTTCGTCAAATTCAAAGGTGTTCGCGAATACCCTTTCGGGGGGAATATTATATTCCTTTACGATAGGAACTATAAATTCCTTGAAACCACAGGAGATAACGTATATATCATCAGAGAATTTCTCGAAAAATTCCTTGTTCGACTCAATGGACTTCGAGATTTTTTGACGTAGTTCATCTACCAATCCATCCAAATCATCTTTATGGGCCTCCAAGAGTTTAATACGTTGCTCCAAGGATTCCGTGAATGAGATGTCCCCGTCGATACCTAAATTGGTGATTCTCTGGATCTCACCGATTATCCCATCACGGTTCGGCTTGCCCCGTAAGGTCATCTCTGCCAAAACATCCAAGGCCTCGACACTGGTCAAGGTACTGTCAAAATCAAAAACGTATTTACGTGCCACTTCGGTTTTTATTTAGATTATCGCAAAGCCAACAGGTTCCCATAAAGTTGGAACAGACCTGATATCCTTTTGGATCAAACGATAAAAGTAAAAATTAATTCGTAAGCCTTCGGAGGAATCCTATCAAAAATTACCCCTACCACCAATTTTTTTTACTTTGATAAAAAACCGATCCTTTTTTTGTGGTATCAAGGGGAAACCTTTCAAAACCTGTGTTTTCGGTATTCCCTTTTTAGGACAATGTCCTAGTTCCCAAACATGTGTTGGATTACTCGGATTCCCCTAAAATCCCTTTAATGAATGTGACCTCCTCCCCGGAATATGGCGTTCCGTTGTTTCTGAGTATATCGTGGTGCCATACTTTGGGTTCTGTGGTAAAGGTAGAATCCCAGCTTTTCCAAGGATAAATGGTGTTGCTTTTACCCGAGACAAATCCCCAATTTATTGCAGCTATTTTCTCTTTCTTAAAAATAGGTAGTATTTTTTCAAAGGTATTACCTACTCCCCTGGCCAAATACTCGGTGCATAACAGGGGCCTGCCATATTTTTTAAGCTCCCTGATTTTTTTCTGCACATCCTCCATGTCTCCATCATAGGCATGAAAGGAAACTATATCTGAATTTTCGATCATATAACGATCAATTGCGGGCAGGCTATCCAGCGTTCCCCAATGGTCTATATCCCCTCTCCAAATACCCACTGTCAATGGTTGTTTTGGATTAACTTCGCGTACCCATTGTATTACCTTTTTTAACAAATGGAGGGAATACTTGTGCTTATTTACGACTTCCAGCTCTTTCCTCCCCGGTTGTACGGCTACATTATCGGGTTCGTTGTAAACATCCCACACCAATACGCGATCATCTTTGGCAAAGTGTGCCGTAACCCCTTTTATATATCCCTTTAACTCTTTATGTCTTATGGTGTCTCCTAAAATCCCGGCCCCTGGTGACTGCACCCAACCGGAGTTGTGCACATGTGGAATTGGGTCAGGTTGTTTTCCAAGTTTTGGCAAGGGATGCCAGACATCATCGAGTAGGACCAGCATGGTTTTTATACCATATTTATCGGAGATGGCAAGGTAATCATCTACCCGATTAAGGAATCCAATAGAATCTTGTTGCCATAACAGATTGTGCAAATAAACCCGATGAAGGTTCATTCCCAACTCTGCTGACCATTTTAGTTCTTTATCTATGGTCTCTGGATCAAAGGTATCTTCTTGCCAAAACTCCAACTGGTTTATTGCGGTACTGGGATTAAAATTGGCCCCTACCAACCAAGGTTGTTCTTTGTACCAGTCCCAGGCCTTGTGTTTAGGCCACACTTCTGCTTTTTTGACAGTTACCCCGCCACTAGTCTCCTTGCTCCTTACATCTTTACATGTAATGGCAAAAATTGCCAAAACCGTTAAAAGTATTCTTTTCATAATTCCATTTTTGTATTATCCAATTCCTGTATAGATAATCCCTGTAATAATGGCCAGGCCAAAACTAAGCAATGTTCCAATCAAAATATATTCCGTGAGTTTTCGATTGTTACTTTCCTTTAGGTCATTGAACCTGAAAACCGATTTTGCCGTAATCAATAGTCCGATCGCCTCCCATCTATCCAATAGTATAAAAGTAAGTACGAACAATCTTTCTATTATACCAATATATTTCCCTGCGTTGGGTAACGACTTGTGGTCCAATTTGATCTTGCCCGACATACCTTCCAACAATACGTTCATTATAATGGCCGTAGGAAAGCTCACAAAAAATATGGCCGTGACCATGGGCCAGTCTATACGGTCCATCAACAGTAGGGTATGTTCATATAGGTTGTCATAATAGGCACAAACGTACAAGACCGCTATATGTAATATTTGATCGATAAAGAATGGAACGGCCCTTCTCTTGAACAATTGGTTCGCGTATAACTTGGCCAAATCCAAAAAGTAGTGGAAAAAGGTTATGGTCAATACGATTTTCCAATATTTCAGGTTCCATAGCAACAGCATCATAAGTGCACCATGAAGTAGTACATGCAGGTATAGGTATTTTGATGTTATCTTATTTGCTTCCTTATGGATTACCCAACGGGTTGGTTGCAACAAGAAATCACCAATTAAATGGGCCAATAAAAGTTTTATGAACAGCATTATCCCTTAATGGTATTTATGGTTGTTTGGTAGTATGACAATAATTCCAGGACCAGATCCAATCTTGCCCTCTTGGCCCTTTGGCTCACCGCTGATTGTTTTATGTTCAATTGTTCGGCCAAATTTTGTTGGGGTGTATTGGGGTTACCCAAGATAAGGTATACCATTTCAGCGGAAACCGTACTCCAGCCATCCATAAAATCCGAAGCAAGCTTTAGCATCAGGTTCATGGTACGGTTATATTCCGTATCAGCTGTCACCAACATTAAATTGGCCTTGTTCTTCTTTAATGCCCCCAAGGTTGTTCCCGATCGTTGATAGGCCGTGCCATTGGATTCGCTTACACTTGCACCGACAAACGATTCATCACCCACGCCTATACCCATGCGAATGTCCAACCCTTTTATGGTTTTCACCAAGGCCTTTATTTTTATTGCCGCGAACAAGGCATCCCTTACCGGTATTCGTAATTGGATTTCATCTCCCCGGTAGATCTCCCATGTTTTTGATGTCTCCCCCCATTGGGAGAGGCATAATTTCAATTTACCAATCCATTCGGATGAGCCATACCCTCTGGAATTAACAATGTCACCTGTAATTACTGCTATCATCTTATCATTTAAAAAGCTAATATCGTATATTATAAGCTAATTTAATAATATTTATCGATATAAGTTAAATATGTAATAAAAAAAGGGGAATCAAGAATCTCGACCCAAGGTACGAGGTATGCATCCTAAAAAAGTTTTTCCATTTCGGGATAAGCCCCTTCATATCCTTTTCGGCTATCGCCCTACGATTAAAACCACCGCCTGACCCGTGTGCAATAATGGCGAAATTCCTTTCCATATACGGAAGTCAACACCTCCTCCTCTGGAATAATCTGGAACTTGTTCATATACCCTACAAAACCAGCGGCCAATAATGTGTTAAATGCATTGCCCAACCAAAGTCCCCATGCCGATAAAATCATTAAAAGCGCCAAATACATTGGGTTTCTTGAGTATTTATACAACCCTTTTGTAACCATAGCTGAAACCTTCGATGGTGTTCTCGGGTCTATGGATGTCTTTGAGATACGGAATTGGATCAATGAAACCGTACCCAACAGGATTCCCATTCCCACTAAAAAAAATACCGAGAATTTCCTGCCAAAAAACTCAAAACCACCAAAAGGCAGGGCTATCGACAATAGGTACATCAGTATTGAGAATATTATAAAGACAAGTACTGGGGGTAATTTCAACCTCATAAAACAAATCTATTCAATGGTAGATAAAATTACTATTTTTATGCCAGTTAAAATCCTTCTTGGACATTTACTTTCCCAAATCACTGTATTATCATGGTGCGGATCCATCATCAAGGGAATATTCATTAGGGGTATATCTTAAAATTGAATTTTGAATTGATCACTATGGAATTGGTTTTCGCCACACACAATCAAAACAAGGTAAAAGAGGTGCAGGCCTTATTACCCAAAAACATATCACTTTTATCATTGACCGATATCGGATGTAATGAGGAAATACCGGAAACAGGGGAAACCCTAGAGGAGAACGCCATTATAAAAGCTGATTTTGTCACAAAAAATTTCGGTTATCCATGTTTTGCCGATGACACAGGTCTGTTGGTAAAGGCATTGAACGGCGTCCCTGGGGTATATTCCGCCCGTTATGCGGGAGAGCAAAGGGATTCCAATGACAATATGGACAAACTACTATCCGAACTAAAATCCAAGAAAGATCGATCCGCAAGGTTCGAGACCGTAATTGCCCTAAATCTTGGAAACAGTCAGCATATTTTCAAGGGTATCGTTGAGGGGGAGATCGTCAATGAAAAAAAAGGGGGGAAAGGATTTGGCTACGATCCCATCTTTAGGCCAAGAACATATTCAGAGACCTTTGCCGAGCTCCCATTGGCCATAAAGAACAAAATCAGCCATCGTGGCAAGGCTATCCAAAAACTACTTAACTACCTAGAGGGCATCGCAAATGACACTGGGGAATAAGAAACTACAATAGCCAACAATCGAGGTTGTTACCGATCGAACTACCGGTAAAAGGTGAACCCTATTATCCTAAAATCTTTATCGAGACAGGCTCGATCCTGATTATGGCAAAAAAGGAGTACGATGATGAAAGAGGCGGGAATGTTGCCTTATACCATTAATTTAGTGACAATCGGGAGGTCGGAAAGAGGTTTTGTCTTTTCAGGGGTATCATCGCTGACCCTGTGTTCATTGATGTTGTTTAACTCTTTAAGCTCAAATATTCGGATGTAAATAAATAACAGTACCTTTGCACTTTTAATAATTGCCGCCGGTATGGCAGGTGTTGCTATGAGTCTAAATGGGTTACAAACGATAATCGCTCTATACAACACACATATTTGCGATTAAGTAATAAACATTATGACAAAATTTGAAGCACTGGGACTGCAGCAGTCCCTATTGGATGCCATTACCGATTTAGGGTTTGAAACCCCATCGGAAGTACAGGAAAAAGCAATCCCCATCTTATTGGGGGAAGAGACCGACTTGGTTGCCTTAGCGCAGACAGGTACGGGTAAGACCGCTGCTTTTGGCTTTCCCCTTATCCAAAAAATACAAAGTGAAAGCAGGACAACCCAAGGGTTGATTCTCTCCCCCACCAGGGAACTCTGTTTACAGATCACCAACGAATTGAAATTATACTCGAAGTATGAGAAAAACATCAATGTAGTTGCCATATATGGTGGTGCAAGTATCACGGAACAGGCCAAACAAGTGAAAAGGGGCGCACAGATCGTAGTTGCCACACCTGGGCGGATGAAAGATATGATAGGTCGTCGACTGGTTGATATCTCTAAAATCGATTATTGTATTCTAGATGAGGCCGATGAGATGCTGAACATGGGCTTTTTTGAGGATATCAAGGATATTCTTTCGAATACCCCAGAGGATAAATCCACTTGGTTATTTTCGGCCACCATGCCAAAGGAAGTTTCGGTTATCGCCAAAAAATTCATGCATAGCCCAAAAGAAATTACCGTGGGCGATAAGAATTCGGGTGCAAGTACCGTACAACATGAATATTATGTTGTTGGGGGAAGAAACAGGTACCCTGCCCTAAAAAGGTTGGCAGATACCAATCCCGATATTTTCTCGGTTATATTTTGCCGAACAAAAAGGGATACCCAAAAAGTTGCCGAAAAACTTATTGAGGATGGTTATAATGCAGGGGCACTACATGGTGACCTAAGCCAGAACCAAAGGGATTTGGTCATGAACTCCTTTCGGAAAAAGCAGATACAGATGTTGGTCGCTACGGATGTGGCCGCAAGGGGTATCGATGTCGATGACATAACCCACGTGATCAACTACCAATTGCCCGATGAAATAGAGACCTATACACATCGAAGCGGTCGAACAGGCCGTGCGGGCAAGTCAGGTATCTCCATGGTCATCGTGACCCGAAGCGAGTTGCGGAAAATAAAATCCATAGAGAATAAGATAAAGCAGAAATTCCTTCAGAAAACCATTCCCACGGGAATAGAGATCTGTGAGATACAGCTTTACCATTTGGCCAATAAAATAAAGGACACGGAAGTCAACGAAGAGGTGGAGAATTATCTGCCTGCAATCAATGATGTATTCCAAGGCCTTGACCGTGAAGAGCTTATAAAGAAAATAGTCTCTGTGGAATTTACCCGTTTCTACAATTACTACAATAAGACCAAGGACCTGAACAGTGCCAATCTAGGTAGTGGTAGTGAAGGTAGAAGGGAACGTGGCGGTGATGTGCCAACCAGTGGTTCGGTTCGCTACTTCATAAATGTCGGTGAAAAAGATGGATATGACTGGATGTCGTTAAAGGACTTTATCCGCGATACGGTAGACCTTGGCAGGGATGATGTCTTCAAGGTAGATGTAAAAGACAGCTTCTCATTCTTCAACACCGATGCCGATGTAACTGAAAAAATATTGGCAACCTTTACCGAATTCAAGGTTGACGGTAGGTTCGTGAATGTTGAGGTATCCAAAAACCCCGGAGGTGGTGGCAACCGAGGGGGAAGGGATAGGAAAAGAGGCGGTGGCAAGGACCGTAGCCGTTCTGGCAGAAGCAGGGACCGGAATAGTTCTGGAAAAGGAAGGGATAGAAGATCTTCCGGAGGCAATGCTACATATTCGGGCAAAAGAAGGAGTAAACGTAAAAGTGATTTCTTTTAGCTGACCGTGCATTGAATATATGCTTCCCAGTCTTTTTTTTGTTTTGATTAGTGCCTAATTATTCGGATCTTAGACCAATGATGAAATATATTACCGTAATCTTTCTGTTGATAGGTATAATGGGGTTTTCCCAAGAAACCGGACCGGAGGCACGAACATTCAGTGCGGTTATTGTGAATGCGCAGACAGACAGGCCCCTAGAAAGTGTCCATGTCGTAAATTTAAACAAGGTATTGGGTACAATCACCAATAAAAAAGGGGAGTTCTCAATAACGGCCACTGTAAACGATACCTTGTATTTTTCCTATCTCGGCTTTAAATCGCAGAAAATAAGGGTAACCAATGACATGTTCAAGTTCAAGGGGACCAGAATATCGCTTACCGAATTGGCCTATGCCTTGGAAGAGGTCATTGTACGCCCATACCAACTTACAGGCTATCTGGAAATAGACATAAAAAACGCACCTGTTAACAACAATGCATACCAATACAGTATTTCCGGGCTGAACGTGGGCTATGAAGCAGGGAATAAGAATCCTAGTGCCGTAACCAAGGTACTTGGTGCCATTTTGAACCCTGCTGATCTATTACGTAACCTTTTTGGGAAAAAACCCAATCAAATGCGAAAGTTGCGGCAGGTTAAAGAAGATAATGCCATACGTGACCTCCTTGCCTCTAAATTTGATAGGGAAACCCTTACCGAATTACTTCAAATTGAAAAAGTGGATATCGAGGATATCCTGAATAATTGCAGTTATTCCAAATCTTTTATCACCACGGCGAACGATTTGCAGATCTTGGATGCCATCAGTAGTTGTTACGAAGAGTTCAAGGTGCTAAATAGGAAAAAATAAATTTTCTTATTCCCACGGCATTTTATAGCTTTAACCAAAATAGACAACTATGCACCGATTATTGGTATTGATCTTGGTTTTGGTATTTTCCCACTCCTGTAGGCCAAAGAAGGAAGAAGCTGTAAAACAACCCGAAATCGTTGTTGACCAAAAAAGTAGTCCGGAAGCCAAGGAAACGATTCCTTTCGTTTGGGAAGGTGCGAACGTATATTTTTTGCTTACAGACCGCTTTAACAATGGCAATACCACAAATGATGTTAATTTCGAAAGAACCAATGAAACCGGCAAACTTAGAGGGTTCATGGGAGGTGATCTGGAAGGCATTACCCAAAAGATAGAAGAGGGCTATTTTTCAGACCTCGGTATTAATGCCATTTGGTTTACCCCTGTTGTTGAACAAATCCATGGGGACACCGACGAATCCACGGGCAACACTTATGGTTACCATGGTTACTGGACAAAGGACTGGACGGCATTGGACCCCAATTTCGGAACGAAGGAAGATTTGGAGAAATTGGTGAAGACCGCCCATAGAAATGGCATCCGCATTTTAATGGATGTTGTCCTGAACCATACCGGACCGGTTACGGCAAAAGACCCGGTATGGCCAGAGGAATGGGTCAGGACCAAACCTACCTGCGAATTCACGACCTATAAGAATACCACGGCATGTACCTTGGTAAAAAACCTCCCCGATATTTACACAGAGTCCGATGAAGCCGTCAATTTACCCGATGCCCTTTTGGCCAAATGGAAAAACGAAGGGCGTATTAGCACGGAACTCGATGAGCTACAACTTTTCTTTGACCGTACCGGCTATCCAAGGGCTCCTCGTTTTTATATTATAAAATGGCTGACGGATTATGTGAACGACCTAGGTATTGATGGGTTTAGGGTAGATACCGTAAAGCATGTCAATGAAGATGTCTGGTCCGAACTTTACAAAGAGGCTTCGATAGCCTTTGAGTCATGGAAAAAGAAACATCCGAACGATGTTTTGGATGATACCCCCTTCTTCATGGTCGGGGAAGTATACGGTTACAATATCTCAAATGGGAGATTATTTGATTTAGGTGACAAGGAAGTGGACTATTACGATCACGGTTTTAAAAGCTTGATCAATTTTGAACTAAAACAGGATGCGGATATGGATTATGAATCCATATTCAAAAAATACGACAAACTATTGCATACCGACCTTAAAGGCAAGAGTGTCCTTAATTACCTAACGTCCCATGACGATGGCAACCCCTATGACAAAGAGCGCAAGAAACCCATTAGGGCCGCCAATGTACTATTGCTTACACCTGGGGCCTCCCAAGTATATTATGGAGATGAATCCTCTAGGGACCTAACGATAGAAGGGGCTGTCGGGGATGCAACCCTAAGGTCCCATATGAACTGGAAAGACCAGGATAGCCTGCCCAAGACCAAGGGGATTTTGGCACATTGGCAAAAATTGGGCAAATTCAGGAGAAACCACTTGGCAATCGGGGCAGGTAAACATAAGATGATTTCCAAGAAACCATATGTCTTTGGCAGAACCTATACCAATGATGATTTCAAGGACAAGGTTGTTGTGGGCCTGGATCTACCTATAGGCAAAAAATCACTATGGGTCAAAGGGTTCTTCGGCGATGGCACAAAACTACATGACACCTATTCGGACACTTATATGGAAGTTCAAGATGGCAAGGCCATCTTCGATAGCGGTTTTGATATCGCCTTGTTGGAATTGGTACAATAGTCGGTCAGGGACTTTAATCGCAGGTCGATAGCCAAAAAGGGGCCGATTCCCCTAGTTGCCTCGAAATAACAAAAAAATTTTCGGAAGCGTTCCCATAACCCTGGCACAAAAATCACGAAGGGGGTGGATTTTTATATTCCTTAGGTTTCCGAACCGTATTCCAAAGCGTTTCTGTCTTACTGCCAACTATTGGATTCATGTTCCTGTCATTGGAAATGGCGGGGCATAAACCATTCGATTGGCCCTTTTGTTTTTTTTGATAAGCACCGGGGTGTTTATGCGTTGTGATCATCAAAGAAATATACCCTTATGCGGCAAATAGACCGTTTATGGGAATAAAAAATCACTATCTTAGGCATATAGTACGAATATACGCAATTGCGTATATACCATTGTTAGTGGCAATGCCTAAAGGCACGGGAAAACCGCGCGGGTCACAGACCGCGCTTCCTTTTTGCCCTATTGCCACTAACGGCCAGACAGTACGACCGTCATTCGCCGGCAATGGCCCAGGGCCTTCCTTAAAAAGCATTGACCGATCATAACCTATCGGCACTGCCACCAACATCGGGTAAGGCGAATAACGTCCAAAGGCTCTTATCGCTTATATTTGCAGACAAATACCGCAACTCGCCTTACCCGTCTGGCCGTTGTAATTAATTAAAATAACCAAATAATGAAAAAAATAATTTACTCTATTATATTTTGTGTAGTATTAACTTTTACTTCATATACCTATGGACAAACCATAGATAAAAACAATCTTGAAGTTAAAATTGATGCTCTAATTCCAAAACAAGTAAATGATTCAACTCCTGGATTAGTCGTTGGTATTGTTCAAAAAGGAGAACTTATATTTAGTAAAGGATATGGACTTGCAAATATGTCTTATGGCATTCCAAACAGCCCTAAAATGGTTTATAATATCGGCTCGGTAAGCAAACAATTTCTAGGGTATGCTTTCGCTATGTTACATGCAAAAGGCGATTTGAATATTGATGACTCTGTAAATAAGTATCTTAAAGACTTTCCAAAATTTAAACACAATGTAACGCTAAGACATTTGCTTACACATACTAGTGGTTACCGAGAGGCATATACAATGTCAGTTTTAGCAGGAAGAATTATTGGTGTTGACCACTTATCAAAAGAGGAATGCTTGGAAGTAGTTAAAAGACAACCCGAATTAGAGTTTGTCCCTGGTTCTCGTTGGGTATATAATAGCACAGCTTGGGTTATTTTAGCAGAAGTTTTAGAGAAAGTCACAGCTCAACCGGCAGATAAGTGGGTAGAAAATAACATTTTACGTCCTTTGAAAATGTATGATACACAAATAGAGAGTTATGTGGGTGAGGTTATTAAAAATTCGGCAGAATCTTACACTAAACATGGAGATAAAGAGTATAGTAACAAAAATAGCAATAGAGCTATTTTTGGTGCTGCAGATGTTTATACGAGTGTTTATGATTTAGTTAAATGGATTAATAATTACCGAACTGCAGAAATTGGAGGTAAGGCTGTTAATGAGCTGTTTCTTGCCCCATTTATTTTGAATGATGGAACGAATTCTGAATACGCATTGGGAATTAGAAATAATTCTTATAGAGGACTCAGGAGATACGAACATTCAGGAAGTCATGAGGCATTTTTAACACAACTAAGCTATTTCCCCGATTACGATTTAGGTATCATAACCATCTCAAATTTCGGTAACAACGGATTGATTCATTCAGAAGAAATTGCCGAACTTTTTCTTAAAGAATATATGACCACACAAACCAATAAAGAAAACCAACAAGAGGAAAACAACAATAAAATTAAAAAATGGACTCCAAATCAAGAAGATTTGATAAGTTTTAAAGGAGACTATTGGAGTGACGAAATAGAAACGGTTTACCATGTAAAAATAGTAGATAAAAATCTAACAATGCAACGCAGGTGGCTTGGAGAGATAAGATTAGAACCAATAAAACAAGATTTATTTAAGACGAATTTGGGTTACAATGTAAACTTCATTCGTAATAAAAAAGGTGTAATTTTAGGTTTATACATCCAAAGTAATCGTACATCGAATATATTTTTTCAACGTAAAGAATAACTAATTACAACATTGGTACCCGTTGCACAACCCATTAAAAGTCAAAAATCTAATAAAAACGACTTTGTTTAGGCCATTTTAAGCGAAGTTGCTTTTTTATTAATGAATTTTAAGTACTTTTTCGTAAGCTAGCAAAGGATAAGGTTTGGCTAAAGTGCAGTGCCGGAATTAAAGTTTAGGCTTTTTTATCCGCTACTGCTCATACACTAACCGATGTGGTGCATTATAAAGAAATGAACGAAAGATATTTAAAATTAGAAGTCACCTAGAAAGATAAACATATGTTCGAATTAAATGTTTCGGCAAATATGGAAGGTACTCTGGTATTATAGAAGTTTATGAAGTGTCTGATTCTTTACTCAAATCTGTAAACGAACTTAATAGATTTCCACTGGGGCAAGACATAGTGGGTTACTCTTGCGGAAAAAAAGATAATTATGCTTATTTTGAAATGGAACTTTATAAAATCGGATTAACTGGAAAATATGGATCGCAAATCACAATGGAGGAAAATGTTGCCACGGAATACAGAAAAGAAGAGAAAGACAAACTCACAATGGAATTGATAATTGAACCAAATTCGACTGATGTATTTTGTCGGGAATTAAAAGTGTTAGCTGAACAAGAAATTTGAGTTGCAGAATTAAAAGCTATTGGGAAATGTACGAATAGTATTATATAAATAACACACTACAACAAAATGTGAAAATTAATAAGGATTTTTAGTGCCAAACCGACGAGTAAATACCATTTTAATCCTTTACTATCTTATAAAAACACTGAACTCTAAAAGTTTAATGATAGAATTAAGACCACTTTCGCAAAACAATGTTTCATCCTTCTATAAATGGATAAACGATTATGAAGTTATAAAATATTCTTTACCACTTTTCTTAAAAATCAGTACAAAAGATGAAATTGATAATTGGTACAAAGAATTAATTGAAAATCAATCCTGTCCTAAATAATTATTGGTCACAAAATCCAACCATTTTATTGGTTTTATCCTGCATTTTATTGTTTTCTCAAAAAAGAACTCCCTGT
>PDWI01006877.1_pt1 | contig 14098 bp, 24 predicted proteins | sample 1430891 | NCBI WGS metagenome assembly PDWI01 (sample SAMN01162508, study PRJNA174530) | Oral metagenome, whole genome shotgun sequencing project. | biome: Marine environment; feature: Marine mammal; material: Swab sample of the gingival sulcus; isolation source: swab sample of gingival sulcus...
CATACTCCATTCATGTCAGGATATAGACCACAATTCTTCTTGAGAACTACTGATGTTACTGGAAGTATTGAATTAGGTGCTGGAACTGAAATGATTATGCCTGGTGATAACTCTAAAATCGTTGTAGAATTGATCTATCCTGTTGCTATGGATGAAGGATTGAGATTTGCAATTAGAGAAGGAGGAAGAACTGTTGGTGCTGGAGTAATTACTAAAATTGTTGAATAATAAAAAAAATAGATGAAATTTAAGGGTGGCGGAGTGATGTTTTGCTCCGCTATTCGTTATTTATATGTGTAATATTTTGATATATGACTCCTAAAAAGTCTGAACAGAAACCTAAATTGAGAATTAAATTGAGAAGTTATGATGTGAGAATGTTGGAGTCCTCTGTAGCAAAAGTAGTAGGTCTTTTGATTAAGTCAGGTGCTGAAGTAAAATGACCAATCCCTTTGCCTAAGAGGAGAAAGCTTTACACAGTTTTGAAATCAAACTTCAAATTTAAGGATTCTAGAGAGCAATTTGAAAGAATGACATATGCGAGAATGGTTGATGTTGTTGAAACTGGTCCAAAAACTATGGAATATTTGCAAAATTTGTCTATTCCTGTTGGAGTTTTGGTTGATGTGAAAGTATTCTAATTATTGCTTTGAGAAAAGTGTTTTGGGTATTTTGTTTTAATTGTTGATGTAAAAATGAATAAAGCTGGATTATTTGTGAGAAAAAAAGAAATGTCTAAAGTTTGGCTTGATGGAAAATTTGAAGCTGTTACTTTGGTTACTCTTCCTCAACAAGAGATTGTAGCGTATAAGACTGAAGCAAAAGATGGATATGCTGCTGCAATTGTTTGAGTAGAAAAAAAAGAGTTAAATAAAGAAAAAGGGCAGAAAGTAAAATATGCTACTTTGGGAGAATTTAAGAATATTGATGAAGCCTTTGTGTCTGCAAATGAAGTAGGGAAGAAAATTGATGCTTCTTTTGTTGAAGGTGTAGAGCTTGTTTCTGTTGTAGGAAAAAGTTTGGGGAAAGGATTTCAAGGAGTTATGAAAAGACATAATGCGTCTGGAGGTCCAAAAACTCATGGTTCTAAGTTTCATAGACAAATTGGTTCATTAGGAAATAGAAAACCAAGAAGAACAATGAAAGGACATCCTCATGCTGGAAGAATGTGAGGAGAACAAATTACTTTGAAAAATATTAGAATTGTGGATGTAATGCAAAGAGAAGGAGAAGAAGTTCTTGTTATCAAGGGTTCTTTGCCTGGAGCATATAATTCATTGTTGAAAGTGGTATTGTAGTCATTGCGGGATATCTGTATGATTGTGATGCTGTTGAACTATTAGATTATGTTGTAGTACTTTATATACAAGTTATTGATAAAAAATGACCTATAGTGTAGATGTTTATGATAAGCTTTGAAAAGTTGTGAATACTGTTGCGTTAGATGCTTCGTTGTATGCTGATGAAATAGTAAATCCTTCGTTAATTCAAGAATATTACCTTTTGCAGAGAGCTAATGCGAGACAAGCATCTGCTCATACTAAGACAAGAGGTGAAGTTGCAGGTTCTGGAAAGAAATTGTATAGACAAAAAGGAACAGGAAATGCAAGAGTTGGTGATAGAAGATCTCCGATTAGAGTAGGAGGAGGAATTGCTTTTGGTCCAAGAAAAGAAAAAGATTTTTCAAAAACTATGACAAAAAAAGCGAGAAATAAAGCGTTGAGAGGATTATTGACTTTGAAATTACAAAATGATGAAGTATTGGGATTGCAAGAGTTTACTATGAAGGCTCCTAGTACAAAAGAAGTCGTTAGTATCTTGGATAAAATGGGACTTGCTGCTACTAAAACATTGGTGGTTGTAGATCAAAAAGATGATACTATCGTGAAGTCATTTAGAAATTTGGAGAACGTAAAATATCTTCTTGTTGATTATCTTAATCCTGTTGATTTGATGCATTTTGATAAAGTAGTATTCTTTGAGTCTGCATTGAATAAAATTAATAAATAGTCTAACTATTTTGTTGTATATAAATTTATCTATTCAAATATTGTGAAAAAATGACATTTAGAAAGAAACTTCAGAGAAGAGCGGTTAAAAATACGGAAGTAAAAGCAATGAAAAAATTTACTCCATATGATGTTATCGTTGCTCCTGTAATGACAGAAAAAAGTTACAAGCAATGAGATTCAAGTAATAAATATTTTTTCAGGGTTCATTTGGAGGCAAATAAAAATGATGTAAAAGAAGCTATCAAATATATTTATAATGTTACTCCATTGAAAGTTAATATTATAAATGTTGTCTTCAAAGGAAGAAGTCAAAGAAAATTGGTAAGAAGAGCATACAAAAAAGCGATTGTTACTTTGGCTGAAAAAGATAAGATTGATATTTTGAAATAGTCTTTTTGATTGCTTTCTTGGAGTAGTGTTGAAATATACTCTATGAGAGTGATGGAAAGATCGTAGGAAAATAATTATATAAATTGAATTAATATTTATTATTGTGAATGTATAAAAAATGGCTGTAAAAACATATAAACCGTATACACCTTCAAGGAGATTTATGGTTGGATATGACTTTAGTGATATTACTAAAACTACTCCAGAAAAATCTTTGACAAAGTTTTTAGGAAAAACTGGTGGAAGAAATAATCAAGGAAGAATTACAACAAGATTTAGAGGTGGTGGACACAAAAGATTGTATAGAATTCTTGATTTTAAAGGATATGACAAGCAAGATATTGAGGCAAAAGTAGCTGCTGTAGAATATGATCCGTATAGAACAGCAAGAATTGTATTATTGCATTATGTTGATGGAGAAAAGAGATATGCTTTAGCATGGAAAGGTGTTAAAGTGGGAGATAAAATTCAAAATGGTGCAAAAGGTGCTATTGCTCCTGGAAATAGAAAACAGTTGAAAGATATTCCAGAAGGTATGAATGTGTTTGCTCTTGAAGTGACTCCATTTTCTAAAGGTAAATTAGTAAGATCTGCTGGAGGATATGCTACACTTGCTGGAAAAGATGAATTACAAGGATTGGTGTTTGTTAAATTCCCATCTGGAGAAGTAAGAAAATTTAATGAAAATTGTTGGGCAACTATTGGAACTGTTGGAAATGATCAACATAAACATATTGTTATTGGAAAAGCTGGTAGAAATAGATGGAAAGGTAAAAAACCTCATTTGATCGGAAAGAATATGAATCCTGTAGATCACCCATTAGGAGGAGGAGAAGGACATGCTCCAATCGGATCAAAGAGAGGACCAAAATCATTCTCTGGAAAGATTGTTTCTGCTGGAGTTAAGACAAGAAGAAAGAAGAAATGGTCAGATAAGTTTATTGTGTCTAAGAGAAAGAAATAATAAGTGCTTATTGTTTGAAAATGTGTTATGCTTATGGTGTTAATAAGATTGTTATTACTATGGTGTAATGCTTGGTATATGAAAATTGATTTATATTTATTATAAAATTACTAATGGCTAGATCATTGAAAAAGTGATTCTATGTGAATGAAAAAGTATTGAGAAAAGTACAAAAAATGCAAGAATCTGGAGATAAGAAAGTTATTAAACTTTGGGATAGAGCATGTACTATTATGCCTGAAATGATTGGATTTACTTTTGCTGTTCATAATGGAAAACAGTTTGTGAGTGTCTATGTAACAGAAGATATGATTGGATATAGATTTGGAGAGTTTGTATTGACAAGAACGTTTAGAGGACATCCTTTCTAGTGGATTTTACTCATAAAAATCACTTATTTTAAATTGATGTAAATGATAAAAATGGTTGAGAGAACTATGACAGCTACACTAAAATATGCTACCTTATCACATAAAAAATTGGCAATTGTTGCTAAGATGGTAAGAAAAAAAGATGTTAGCGAAGCGTTGACAATCTTGGAACATATGCCAAAAAAGTGAGCTAAAGTATTGTATAAAGTTTTGAAATCTGCATTGAATAATGCTCAACAGTCTGGTAAAAAGGTTACTGAATTGTATGTTAGAGAGGTGTTAGTGAGTGCTGGACCAAAAATAAAGAGAATTAGATTCACTTCAAGATCTAGAATTAGTCATTATGAAAAAAGTAGATCGTTTGTGAAAATTGTTTTAGATGTTAAATAGTACTATCTTATGTGACAAAAAGCAAATCCTGTTGGAATGAGAGTAGGAATTATGAAATCGTGGTTATCTGAATGGTTTGCAAAGACTAAACTTCAGTGATCTAGCTTTTTCGTAGAAGATATTAAAATTATGGATTATATCGAAAAAAAATTCCCAAGATCTGGTATCGCTAAAACGGTTATCAGAAAAACAGCTAAAGAAGGAGAAGTAATTATTTTCTCTGCAAAAGTTGGACAATTGATGGGGAAAAATGGTGAAAAAGTGAAAGCTATTGAGGCTGATTTGAAAAAACAGTTTGGTAGACCGTTCAAGGTGGTTATTAAAGAAGTAAGAAAACCTGAATTGTCAGCTAAAATTATGGCGGAATTTGTGGCTTCTCAATTGGAGAACAGAATGCCATATAGAAAAGTTGCAAAAAATGTACTACAAAAAGTAATGTCTAAAGGAGCAACTGGAATTAAAATCCAGATTGGAGGAAGATTGAATGGTGCAGAAATGGCAAGAAGTGAAAAATTTATTGATGGAAGAGTTTCATTGCAGACTTTTAGATCTGATGTAGATTATCATTATCTTCAAGCTATGACAAAATATGGAGTACTTGGAGTAAAAGTTTGGATTGAAAAAGGAGTACTTGCACCTAAAAAAAAGAAAGCGAAAAAAGTTATTGAGTTAAAATAATTGTGAACTGATACTATATATAATATACGTGTTGAGGTAGTATATATGAGAAAAAAAGATTTATTTAATTCTAATGAGTAAAGATGTTATTAGTCCCAAAAAGATGGAAATATAGAAAGCAAATGGTTCCTGTATTGAGAGGAAAAGCTTCGAGATGAACAAGTATTGCTTTTGGAGAGTTTGGATTGAAAGCTACAACGAGTGGATATTTGTCTAATAGACAATTAGAGGCTGCCAGAAAAGTAGTGGTAAGACATACAAGAAAAATAGGAAAAATATGGTTTAGAGTATTCCCAGATGTTCCTTTTACTAAAAAAGGTTTAGAGATGCCGATGGGAAAAGGAAAAGGTGATGTGGATATCTTTAAAGCTCCGGTAAAAAAAGGAACTATTATCTTGGAGATCACTGGACTGGATAGAGAAAAAGCTGAAAAAGTTCTCACTAGTGCATCAAAAAAATTGTCTGTGAAAACTAAAGTATTAGGAAAAGGTGATATTTACTAAGAATATAAGGGATTATTAATTTATTTATTTAATTTTGAAATACTGATGAAAGGAAAAGGACAGTATATGAAAAAACTTTGAGAACTTTCTATCAAGGAACTTGTGGCAGAAAGAAAGAAGCTTCAGAGATCATTGTATGATCTTAAAATTAAAAATTCACTCAAGGGATTGAAGGAGACTCACAAAATTGGTGAAGCTAGAATTAAAATAGCAAGAATAAATACCGTTTTAAAATCTAAGACAAGCTAAAAAATGGCGATAATTGGAGGAAAAAGTATTAAGGAAATGGAAGGAGTTGTTGTTAGTGATAAAAATGACAAAACTCGTACTGTTCTCGTAAGAACTGTAAAAAAACATGCTCTGTATAAAAAAAGATTTGTTGTGACTAAGAAATTTTATGTTCATGATGAAGAAAATAAATCAAAAGAAGGAGATATTGTTTTGATCAGAGAAGGGAAAATGTTTAGTAAAAATAAAAGGTGGGAACTTGTTAAAATTGTTAAATAATTATTATACTATTACTATCTTAGTGAAAAATAGTTATTAAAAATATTTTGATGTGTGTTCTGTTTATTATTCGTGTGATGTTTTTATTGTGTTAAAGTCTAAAAGATGTTGAAGAATGAATCTATGGTTATTGTTGCAGATAACAGTGGAGCAAAAAAAGCTAAGATTATTAGAATATTAAAAGGATCTAGTGCAAAAACTGCTACTATTGGTGATACTGTTGTTGTAGCTATCAAAGAAGCTGCACCTGGAGGAAATGTGAAAAAAGGAGATGTAGTACAAGCTATTGTTGTGAGAGTAAAAAAAGAAATTGGAAGAAAAGATGGAACGTATCTTAGATTTGGTGATAACGCAATAGTATTGATGTCAAAAAATGATAAAGGAGAAATGAGTCCTATTGGAAAAAGAGTTTTTGGTCCTGTTGCTAGAGAATTAAGAGATTTGGGATACAGAAATATTACAAATATGTCTGAGGAAGTATTATAATATTCGTAGTATTTACTATCATTATGGTTAAAATATATTGTGATAGTGTGTGCTGTGAGTGTGTGAAATTATTTATATTATCTTATTAGGTATTAAAAAATGAGAAAATTAAAAAAAGGTGATCCAGTTATTGTTATTTCAGGGAAAAACAAAGGGAAGGTATCTGTTATTGAACAGGTAAGTGCTGATAACTTTGTGTATCTTACTGATGTGAATGTGATGAAAAAAGCAGTAAAAGGACAAGGATTTGTAAAAAAGACCCTTCCCCTTCATATTTCTAGTGTGATGTATTATCTCAAAGATAAAAAACAAGCAACAAGAATTGGGTTTAAGGTTGAGAAAAATGGGAAAAAAGTAAGAGTTGCAAAAAAAACTGGAGAAGTAATTAAGTAAACTGGTTAGTTGCAATTGTTGTATTGATTATATTTATAAGTATTTTATTGTTGATTGATTGTTATTATGGCTAAAGAATATGTAAAAAACCTTCAAAAGAAATTATCTATCAAAAATGTTAATGCTGTTCCTTGTATTGATGCTGTTGTAGTATCTATGGGAATTGGTTCATTGGTGACTAGAAAGGGACAGAAAGATTTTGAAGAGCTGGAAAGAAACATGAAACAAATTACTGGGCAAAAACCTCGTGTAGTGAAAGCAAAGAAATCAGTTTCTAACTTTAAACTAAGAGAAGGAATGCCAGTGATGTTGCAATGTACTCTGAGAAGAGATAGAGCAGAAGATTTCTTAGCAAGATTTATGAAATTGGTATTACCAAGAGTAAGAGATTTTGAAGGTTTGAATCCAAGAAGTTTTGATAAAAATGCTAATATTACTATTGGATTGAAGAATTATGCATTATTTCCAGAACTTGGATTAGATGATGTGACTGTTCCTATGGGTATTGGTATCACTATTGTTACTACTGCTACTACAAATGAAGCATCTCAAGCTTTGTTGGAGGAATTAGGATATGTATTTAAAGAAAAATAATAAATAACAAAATACGTATAGATTATTATATTTAATTAATTAATCAATAGTAATGGCGAGAAAAGCTTTGATAGAAAAACAGAAAAAACTTTATGAAAAGAAAATTCTTAATGGAGAAGAAATGAAAGGAGTAAAGTTCTACAATAGATGTGGATTGTGTGGTAGATCAAGAGGATATATCAGAGATTTCGGAATTTGTAGAGTATGTTTGAGAAAATATGCGAGAGAAGGGAAGATTATGGGATTAAGAAAAGCGAGTTGGTAATATATTTTATTTTGTGATGATTTTGTTATAATGACTTATGTAAATGCTCCAGTGCATGATATGCTGATAAGAATCAAAAATGCTGCAATGGCGAGAAAAGAGCTTGTTAAAGATGTTGTTTTCTCTAAATTTAAAGTAAATGTATTGGATCTCTTGAAACAATATGGATTTATAAAATCTTATGATATCGTTGAACATGATGCTAAGAAATATCTTACTATTACACTCAATCCTGTTGAGAATGCATTAAATGATATTCCTGAGATTAAATTCTATTCTAAACCATCTAGACCATGGTATGTAAGTTATAGAGACTTGCATTCTGTTGCTGGAGGAAAAGGTATTGGAATTATTTCTACAAATAAAGGTTTGATGGCTACACACGTTGCTAAAAAACAAAAATTATGAGGAGAATTAATTGCTGAAATTTACTAGTAAAGCGATATAAGTACTTTGTTAGAAATTATTTTATTAGTTTAGTTTATTTTGATGTCAAAAGTTGGTAAAAAACCAGTTGTAATTCCAGAAGGAGTTGAAGTGGTACTAAATGGGAAAGATCTTACAGTGAAAGGACCTAAGGGAGAATTGAAATATGTGTTACTTGATGGAGTTAATTTAAAGATAGAAGAAAAAGAGATTATTGTTTCTGTTGATAATGCAGATTTGAATAAATTCTGGGGTTTGACAAGAGCTTTAGTTGCTAACATGGTTGAAGGAGTATCTCAAGGATATGAAAAGAAATTACATATTATTGGAGTTGGATACGGTGCTCAATTATCTGGGAAGACATTGGTATTGTCATTAGGACTTTCTCACAAAGTAGAATTCCCTATTATTGATGGTATTGATGCTAAAGTAGAACAAGATCCAAAAGGAAATGCTATTGTAACCCTTTCAGGTATTGATAAACAATTGGTTGGAGAAGTTGCTGCTAAAATCAAAGCATTGAGAAAACCTGAGCCATATAAAGGAAAAGGAATTAGATATTTTGGAGAGGAAATTAAATTAAAACCAGGAAAGGCTGCTAAGTAGTCTTGTGTAACGGTATCTAGATTTTCGAAAATATTGTTTTAGATATAATTAATGTATAAAGATGTCATTGCTAAAAAATAGAATGAAAAGTAAATTGCAGAAATTTGCAAGAAGAAAAGCAAGAGTAAATACTAAAATAAAAGCTATTTCTCCTGAATATAGATTGATATTACACAAATCAAATTTGTATATGTCTGCTCAATTATTGGATAAAGATGCTAAAGTACTTGCTACATTTTCTGATAAAGGAGCTACTGGAGCTACAAAAACAGAAAGAGCAAAAAATGCTGGACTTGAAGGAGCTAAAAAAGTTAAAGATTTGAAAGTAGCAAAACTTACTGTTGATAGAAATGGATATTCTTATCAAGGAAGAGTTCAAGCTTTTGTAGAAGGATTGAGAGAAGGAGGTGTTGTTTGTTAAGTATGTTGAGTATATTGCTTGTGTTTATTGTACTCATTACGTTTATCAAGCTGACTAAATTAATTAAGTAAATTATTTATACTATAACTATTCATTGATGGTATCAAAGGATAAAACTAAAAAAGATTTCGAAGAACTTTTATTGGAAGTTAGAAAGGTAACGAGAGTTACTACTGGAGGAAGACAGATGTCGTTCAGAGCGATTATCGTTGTTGGAAACAAGAAAGGAAAAATTGGATTAGGAGTTGCGAAGGGACCAGATGTTTCTACTGCAGTTTCAAAGGCATCAAAAGAAGCATACAAAAGTTTGTTTACTGTGCCTATTACAAATGCTAATACTGTTCCATATATCTTGGAAACAAAATATAAATCTTGTGTAGTAAGATTATTACCTGCGTCTTCAGGTACTGGTTTGAAAGCTGGTTCTTCTGTGAGATCAGTATTAAGTCTTGCTGGATATGAAAATATGTTGTCTAAGATTTTAGGATCTACTAATAAATTGAATAATGCTTTGGCTACTATTAGAGCGTTATCAAGTTATAAACATCCAGAATATTTTGCTACATTGTTAGACTCTGTACAAGAAAAAGAAGAAAAAAAGACAGAAAAGAAGGAAGATACTGTAAAATCAGAAGCAAAAGAAGAGAAAAAAACTGAAAAAAAAGTAGCAAAAAAAGCACCTGCTAAAAAAGCTGCAAAAAAGGATACTGAAGTAAAGGAAGAGAAAAAAGTTGAAAAAAAAGTAGTGAAAAAAGCGCCAGCTAAAAAAACTACAAAAAAAGAAGATAAATAATCTTGTAATCTTAAGTATTCGTGTTTTATATAACAAATTATGGAAGAAATGAAATTGTCTAACTTGGTAAGAAGTAAAGGATTTAAGGATAAAGCTCCTAGACTAGGAAGAGGAAATGCAAGTAAAGGAAATACTTCAGGAAGAGGAAATAAAGGTCAAAAAGCGAGAAGTGGAGGATCTATTAGTCCATTTTTTGAAGGGGGACAAACTCCATTGGTACAAAAATTACCTAAATTTAAAGGATTTAAAAGATATTTCAAATTGGTAGAACATTATGTTCCTGTTAATCTTCAAAATTTGGAAAGTGATGAAAGAATTACTGATGGTATGGAATTATCTAAGTTTAAATTAAAAGAGTTAGGATATATAAAGAAAGAGTCATTGTTGGTAAAAGTTTTAGGAACTGGAGAGTTGAAAAAGAAACTTGTCTTTGTAGGTATGGATAAGTTTTCAAAAACTGCTCAAGAAAAAGTAGAGAAAGCAGGAGGAGAAATTAAGTAATTTTACTTATTTATGTGTCTTACTATGAAGAAGTTGAAGAAAACATTGAAGTCTCTCTGGACAAATAAATCATTAAGAAAGAAAATACTATTTACGTTATGAATTTTAGTACTCTATAGATTATTGGTACATATTCCTGTACCGTTTGCTGATGTTAATATCTTGCATAATGCTATTGCTACTACTACGGATAGTTGATTAGGATATTTCTTGATGTTATTATGATGATCTTTGACAAAATTTTCGTTTATTGCTATTGGGCTTGCTCCATATATCAATGCTTCGATTATTATGCAATTGTTGGGAGCTGTCGTTCCTTCATTAGAAAAACTTACTGAGGAGGGAGAAGCTGGACAACAAAAAATATCTCAATATACAAGATATCTTTCTGTTCCTTTGGCGTTTTTCCAAGGGATTGGGATGGTGTATTTTATGAATTATTTGCTTGGACAATCAGTTATTTCTACAGATATTTCTACTTTGCTCTTAGCTGGGTTCGTGATGATGGTCGGAGGAACTATGTTGATGTGGTTAGGAGAGTTGATTACTGAAAAAGGAGTAACAAATGGTATCTCTGTTTTGATCTTTGCATCAATTGTATCTGGAATTACTTCAAGTGTATATGGTAGTCTTTCTTCAGCGTCTAATTTTTGGACAATGTTGCTCTTTATGCTTGTTATTGTTGTTGGATTGATTCTTCTTTCAATTTTTATACTAAAGTCTATTAAGGAAATACCTATTATTTATGCAAGGAAGGGAAATGTAAAAGAGTCTTCTACTTTGCCAATTCCTATGAATCCAGTTGGAATGATTCCTATTATCTTTGCTATTGCATTTGTTTCATTTCCTTATTTGCTTGGGAAAATGATTATGCAATTTCAACCTGCAAATGAGAAGCTTATGGCAATTGCTAATTGGACAGAGATAAATCTGAATATCTATTCTCAGGATCCATGATTATTTGCAATCTTCTTATATTTTGTTTTGATTGTTGTCTTTACTTTCTTCTATTCGTTGATTACTTTTTCTCCGGATAGAATGTCAGATAATGTTCAAAAAAGAGGAGGATTTATTCCTTGAATTAGACCAGGTAAAGAAACTGCAGGATATATTAACAGTGTATTGATGCATCTGTGTCTTTGGGGAGGAGTTGGATTAGGTTTGATTGGAGTATATAGTTATTTGTTGCAATATATTCCTTTTATTCAAGATATTGTGACTTCTGTTTGAGGTCTTCCTGTTGTTGTTACTGGTTCTGGAGTTATTATTATTGTTGGTGTTGTTCAAGATATTATTAACAAAGTTCAGACTGATATGATTATGGAAAAATATGAAAAATTTGATGTAAGTAGTGTTAATAAATCATTGTCAGAATTATAATTTTATGTATATGATATGATGAGACTCTCTGTGAAAACAGGGAGTTTTTCTCTTGCATATTAATGTTAAATTATTAATATTTGTTGTGTTCTATTTTGTGCTCAGGTGGCGGAATTGGTAGACGCGCAACGTTGAGGGCGTTGTAGGAAAGTTATCCTGTGGGGGTTCGACTCCCCTCTTGAGCAAATGCAAGTAAAACTATTTATTCATAGCTATAGAATATGTCTAGTAGTATAAAAAAATATATAAGATTTGGGGTGATGTCATTGTTATTTTTTGCAATGGCTTTTTGTGTTGTAGGAAAATCCTCATTTATGTATGCACAGAATACTCAAAGTGATGAAGTTTCTAATAATTGAAGTTTTTTGCCAGAGGTTACGGTAGAAGCTGAAGGTACTACTAATCTTCCTCCTCCTGAAATAAATCCTCTTGATGTTGATATTCCAGAGCCGGATCTTCCTGACTGTGTAGAGGGTAGTACTGATGGTAGTAAGGTATGTAAAGGTGGAAAATGGGTATGTAATAAAGAAGATCCTAATGTTTGTTGTGGAGTGAAATTAAATACTAATGTTCCTTTTATTGGGAATTGTATTAATATTAGAGGGGAAGGTGATACTACTGATGCAGCTAATGGTACAACAGTTGATAAAGTTTCTGCTTTTCCTAGACTTATGTGATGACTTACTAAAATTATGGTAACGTTGATCCTTGCAGTTTCTTTTTTGATGGTAATTGTTGCAGGAGTTTTGATGGTTATCTGATGAGCTGATAGTTCGAAATACAAAAGTGGAATTGAAATATTGAAAACTGTGGGTATTGCTCTTGCTGTGTTGGGTACTTCGGGGATTGTTTTGAGACTTATTAATCCAAACTTTTTTGGTGGTTAGATTGTTTTTGTGAAAACTGAGAATATTAAATGTTAAAAAATAGAAAAATTTATTTTGTATGCTATAGTATCAATGATTACAATAAAGAAAATAGAAGATAGTTATCTCTTGCATAGTAAAATCTTTTTCTGAAACTGAGAAGAGGATACTACTTATATTGAGTTAAGACCTCATTGAAATATGGATGCAATTCATTCACAGATGGATAAAAAGATTATTGATTTTCCTTGAGAATATGATATTGATGGAATTTTTGTTAAGGCTGTTTTATGAAAGGGAAATTTGATGAATTATTTTGTAAAAACAAAAACTAAAAGTTTTGCTGTTATCCAAAATGCAAAGGTCTTAGATGATGATGATCTTTTGACAGTTGAACATTGGTTATATTTTGATGAGGCTATTGAAAAGAAACTAGAACAATTAGAACTAGAAGGAGAAAAAATGAATCTTACGACACTTTCAGTATAATTTAATTTTCTTTATAATATATCTTATATTTTTTTGTTTAGGATCTGTAGTGTTTTTTTGATGTTTCTTGTTTTTTTTATGTGTTTTTTATCTTGACATTACGCATATATTGATTATATTTATTTTTGGTGTAGTGTGGTATTCTCAGGAGAATATTATACTATCCCGTTCTTTAACAGAAGAAATTATTACCCCATAGTAATTTTTTGTTGAAGGAAAAATAATTAAATAAATTATAACATCAAAATAAGGAGGAAATACAATGACTAATCAAAATTTGAAGATTATAGAAAATGAAGAAGATGTAAAAAGAATGCATATTTGGGTTATTAAAGAATTATATTTAAATCCCCCAGTATTTTTTAAAGATTTCTTTGAAATATGGAACACTATTAAGAGTCATGGGTTTACTTCAATATTAACGGTATTGGACGAAAAACTGATGAATCTTGGATACTCACGTATTCTTTGTTCATCAATTAAAATTGGAGATAATTTCATTTTGAATTTAAAAGTACGAGAAAATTTTTCTAAAGAAGGTTTTTCAAAAGAGCGCCTTTTTGAAGAAGCTTTGAGAGTACCTTATACATATAAAGGTAAAATTATAATTCTAAGTGGAAAGATATGGTTGTATGACAATACTGTTAGGGCTTTATACCAATCTTCTAATGGGACGATTTCTTTGGAACCTTGCGAGGCAGAAATCCCGGAATATTTAAAAAGATAAGCTAAAAATCTAATCAAAGAAGATTTCTTCTTTATGGGGTGGTTAGATGAAAGTATTAGAAGACATGAACTTTATGCAGTTTGTGTCTTTTTTTTATTAAAATTTTTTTGCTAAATATTTTTTCTTGTTTTCTCTGTGTAATTGTGTATACTGTTTTTGATATAATAGTTGTTTTATATTTTTTTTGTTATTATGCAGTTTACTCTTCTCTTTACCCAAGAGCCAGAATGATGATACACCGTTGAAGTTGCAGAATTGCCGTGATGTGTGAGTTATGGTGAAACTTTGGATGAAGCAAAAAATATGATTAAAGAGGCGATTCAGTGATATCTTGAA
>PDWI01006879.1_pt1 | contig 14097 bp, 11 predicted proteins | sample 1430891 | NCBI WGS metagenome assembly PDWI01 (sample SAMN01162508, study PRJNA174530) | Oral metagenome, whole genome shotgun sequencing project. | biome: Marine environment; feature: Marine mammal; material: Swab sample of the gingival sulcus; isolation source: swab sample of gingival sulcus...
GCAATCACATTCTCAACTTCTTTTGCTAACTGTACCGGAACCTGCTTTACGGCAATCACATTCTCAACTTCTTTTGCTAACTGTACCGGAACCTGCTTTGTAACCTTTTTACCTTTAACTTCCACAGATTTCTCCACAGCTTTTTCCTGGATATTCTCCATCGGAAGTATTTCAACAACAGATGCTTCAAAATTTTTACTACCATCTATAGTTTTCAAGAAATAAAACGTACCATAACCAATAAAAGCAACAGTAAGGAAACAGAGCCCTGCAATAACACAGATTTTTTTCACATTATTTTTATAACGCCCAGCTAGAACTTCTTTAATATTTTGCTCCTTCTCTTCAGTGCTTTTCTGACCTTCAATCTCACTGAGAAGAGAAAAAAAGGATGCTTCACCTGTATTGTTTTCATCTGCTTCATGGGCAGTTTTATTAATTTTTTTCATATTTCCTTTGGTAACCAGATACAACTGCGTCCAAAATTTATCTGTTAGCTTATCCGTCTTAAGATCTCTTTTACGCAATAGAGAAGAGAAAAAATATCTACATTCATCCTTTGTCAGAGGCCCTAATTCCAGCAGCAAACCATTAAATCGACCTCCACCATCCTTTATTAAACGCTCATACGATTCACGAAGTGATGTTTCTCCCAGCAACAATGTATGTGCTATCAGACCATTTTCTTCCAGCTCCTGCTGAAATTTTAAAATTCTCTCAAATGTTGCCAGATAAATCAAATGTGCCTGATCACAAATAATAAGCAGTTTCTTTTTACAAACCTTCAATTCCTCAAGACAACAGCTAATCACCGGGGCGAGGTCTCTACCCTTTCGCAACTCTTCAAAACTGCAACCACAACAGCCAGCCAATACAGCTAAAAAGGAACTGAAAGAACCAACAGGATCCGAATAACGAACAACAATACACTCAGGTGAATAAACATTGTCCAGATACTCTGACAATCTCGTTTTGCCACCTCCCTGTTCTGCGATGAGAAAAGTAACAGAAGAAGAAAGACGACATTGATCAGAAAGAGAAGCTAATACTTCCTGCCGGCTTTCAAATTCAACAAAACTGACAATTTTGTTATTGTTTTGCATCATCACCCTGTGCTTCCGAAATATAAGAAATGGTATACTTATCAAAAACAAACTATACCGTAAATCCAAACGATACTGCAACAGACATCTGAGCTAAATAGACTGGAACAAAAACAATGGAGGCAGTATATTCAGGGACATTGGTAAACCTTTTTGCATTATACTATTTTTAACAGATTAAAATGGTCGTTTTTAAACTCGGCAAAAAAGCAGTTTTTCCCCCCTTCTACCTTGCAGAGGACAATGGTCTGCTTGCAGTCGGTGGAGATTTAACGCCTGATAGACTACTCGCTGCATACTCTCAGGGTATTTTCCCATGGTATTCCGAAGGCGAAGCAATTCTCTGGTGGTACACTCACCCACGCCTGGTTATCTACCCGGAAAAATTTTACGTGGGCACCAGACTGAAGAGATATTTCAGAAACACGCCTTTCACCCTAACCAGCGACAGAGCTTTTGAACAGGTAATAGAAAACTGTGCAGTTACGAGAACACCAAACCGCCAGGAAACATGGATACTAGAGGAGATGAAAGAAGCCTATATCACCCTGCACAAACTTGGTTTTGCCCATTCCATAGAGTGCTGGGATGACAGCAAACTTGTCGGGGGACTTTATGGAGTAGCCATTGACAGGGTATTTTTCGGTGAATCGATGTTTTCAACAAAAAATAACAGTTCAAAATTTGCCCTGATCTATCTGATAGACACAATCAAACAACATAAAATAAAAATGATTGATTGCCAGATGACCACTAGACATCTGCTTCAATTTGGCGCAGAAGAACTGAGTGGAAAACAGTTTCATCACGAATTACAACAATATATAACCCAAATACTTCCTCAAGAAAAATGGTAGAATATCACCAGCAAACATCCATTCGGCAAGACATCTGTCCACTACAGCAAACGAAGAAAAAGATTAGGCAGAAAAAATAAACTTGTACGGAGGAGAAACTTTATCGAAATAGCGAAGAACCCGTTGAAGTTCGTAAAGATTGACAACCTTGAAACTGATTATCCATCCTGGCTCAGGGAGATCATGCCGCTCAGAACAAACATTAACCTTGTGCACCCTCATAAAGCTGGGTGCCTTCGCAAGCACAAAAAAGACTTCGGCCCGGGATGCCCTCGTGATATGCAACACCTGTATTTTTCGTACACTGGTCTGCTTTATCTTCCAGGAAATATTAACAGCATCCTCCCGTCTGAACTTCAGGGTCTCCAGCCGCTCACATTTTTTATGATGGACAGAAAGCCCCATGGGTGTGAGTAGCGCACAGTTATCCTTTGCCGTAGGATTGGGGTGACAACAGGAGGAAAGTTTCACAGATACAGGATCAAGGGTGGTAACTTCGATGCTATTAAAAGCACCAGTCGGCTCAACCAGTGGCGATTTGCCATCATAAAGAAGCTCCTTAATAGCCCCAATCACCACATGCAAATGCTGACGACCATCACCAATACGAACAAGCATATCTTCAATACTGTCCAGCGAAAGTCTCTCAAGCACCAGACCCACCTTTATATTTTGTATCAAATCATAAGGTAATCCATATCTGAGCATCTCCTGACGCAGCACCGCCTCTCCAGTGACATAGGCAATCTTGCGTCTACGCTCCTTGAATCCTTTGGCTAGTTCTGATCTGGCACGCGGAGTTCTGCAAGCAGCAAGGTCCTCCTGTTCGAAACGCACCGGCTCGTCAGAATGGATAATCCGCACCATATCACCATCACGTAAGATATGATTAGTGGGCGCTCTTTTCCCCCTTATCAAGGCACCCAAGCAAGTTCGCCCAATCTGGGTGTGAACCCTAAAGGCAAAATCCAGTACAGTAGAGTTCACCGGTAAGCAAATAAGGTCACCTTGAGGAGTGTAAAGATACACCTCCTTTTTACCACTTGCGGCTATAACATCTCGATAAGAAAAAGAATCTTCAGAGCCAAGAACATCAAACATTTCCTGAATTTCCCGAACAAGCCTGCCCTGTTTCCTGCTCTTGGAAGTCCAGTTACGAAAAACTCCCTTGCCGGCACGTCGAGCCATCTCTTCTGTGCGAATCTTAAAAAGATATTTTCTGCCCTCAATTATTGTTCTGGAATGCAGCCCCTGATATCCGGTGGGTTTGGGGTTGGCAATAAAATCCCTTATGGTTCTTGGAATTGGACTAAATGCCTGATTAACAAGACCTAATAACTGATAACATTCACCAGGGGAATCGACCAGAATCAGTACCTCGACAGGAGTATCGATTCTTTTGAAAAGAATATGACTGCTAGAATCAAAATATGCCCATAGATCTTTAACACGGACAGTAACAGTACAATCAATACCCAGTTCAACGGCACGCTCTCTTGTGGTACTAACAATTTCCTCAAGTATTGGCTCTTCCTTCAACTGCCTGATATAACTGCGCAACTTGGCTCCCTGCTTGGGGAATTTATAGAGCAGGGCTAAATTATACATTTCCCGTTTTACATTAAAGAGACCAAAAATAGCGGCCAAAGGAGCATAAATATCAAGAGTCTCTTCTGAAATACGCTGACGCTTACGTTTAGGCATTGCCTGCAAAGTGCGGAGATTATGCAGGCGATCGGCGAGTTTTACCAACATTACTTCAGGTCTAAGAGCGGCACCAGAGAATATTTTACGATGGGTCCTTTTGGAATTGAGCTGCTTATCTCCAGAAATATGGGTAACCTTTGTACACCCCTCAACAATAGCCTGCACATAGGAACCAAAATTTTTTCCGACCAGCTCACCGGTAACCCAGTCGACATCTTCAACGGTATCATGCAACAGGGCTGCAGCCAGAATCTCGGGATGAGTGATGTCCATTTCTTCGGCAAGAGCCTTGGCCACAGAACAAGGATGAAGAATATAGGCATCACCGGATTTACGCCACTGATCATCATGCGCGTCAACCGCAAAATCGAGCGCATTCCAGAAAACATCATTATCCCTGGAATCACCAAGCAACTCAAGCATCTGAGTTCGGTAAATTTCAAGATCAAAGGGAATCCGACGCATACTTCAGCAACACCTCACAACTCTTTTCAATATAAAAAAAGAAAAAAACAACTTCATTATGGTTTCATAACATCTTTTTCAAAAAAATTCTGTTATTATCTGCATCTACACCAAAACGGACATAATATAACGAAAATAGCAAATTCCACATCACAGGAAAACAAAAATATAATGAGAAGAAAAAGAAAAAGTAAATCCACCAGAAAAGCTGGATTCCCCCAAGAAAATAAGACGAAAAAAGCTCTGTCACTCAACAGGGAAGAAAAACAGATTATCAATATCCTGCATCAGGCAAAACACCCCCTATCCTTAAAAGATATTGCGTTTGCGAATTCCAGGATGTCACCTGATTTTTGCAGAAAGATATTATCAACACTTATCGAAAAACAGCTTGTCAACAAACAGCGAAACAAAAAATTCGGCCTTGAAAAATATTTGCCCCTGTTTCAGGGCGAACTAACCCTGAATCCCCAGGGCTTTGGCTTTATCCATTCCATACAAGGGGGCAGCCAGCCCATCCCCAGCAAAGATCTTTATATCTCCAAATATAATATAGGCCCTGCTCAGCATGGAGATACAGTCCTCAGCCTTATCACCCGCACCTCGCGGCAAGGGAGGACAGAAGGCACAATTATCTCAGTACTCAAACGCAATAATTCGCAACTTGGCGGCATTCTCTCCATAGGACAAAACGGAGAATATCTAGTGTTCCCGGAAGATCCCAGGTTCCCTTTTGCTGTTCAGGTAGAAGTTCCCGAAAACATGCAACCAAATCATGGCGAAGGAGTACTGGTTGAACTGGAAGAAAGCCAGACACAGAACAAGCTGCGAAGAGGCAGGATAGTAAAATTGCTTGGCCACCCAGACAGTATCCAATGTCAAATCGGTTTTGTCATAACAAAATATAATCTTCCCTACACCTTCAATGAATCCACCCTTACCGAGGTAACATCTCTTGCTGAAAACCTTGCAGAGGAAACTGTCCGTAGACAAGATTTACGCAACATTCCACACATCACCATTGATGGAGAGACAGCAAAGGATTTTGACGATGCCATTGCCGTTCTTCCCCATGATACCGGGTTAAGACTCTATGTCTCCATCGCCGACGTAAGCCATTATGTCGAAGTGGGTAGCTCGCTGGATAACGAAGCTTATGAAAGAGGAACCTCTGTTTACTTCCCGGGTACGGTTATTCCCATGCTGCCAGAAAAACTCTCAAACGATCTTTGCAGTCTGCTTCCTGACAAGGATCGCCTTACAGTGACAGCAATTCTTGATTTTGATAATAGTGGTACATTGTTAAAAAAATCGTTTTGCCGTTCAATCATACACTCTCACTACCGTTTCACCTATACTCAGGTGTCAAAACTACTTGAAACAAATCACGGCACGGACAGGATGAAAACATTTCTGCCGATGTTAAAAGATGCAGCACACCTTGCCAACTTGCTTAAAACAAAACGCAGCAAACGTGGCGCACTCGGTTTCACAATCCCCGAAACCCATATTGAACTCAATTCGTTATCTGAGGTTTCAAGCCTGAAAAGAACAACAATAACCTTTTCCCATAATATCATCGAAGAGTTCATGCTTTCTGCAAATGAAGCAGTAGCACAGCTTTTTACAGAACAGAATGTCAAGGCATTATACAGGGTACACGAGACACCGGACGAATCAAAAGTTGAAGAATTCAATATTTACACTGATAACCTTGGACTCAAGCTACCAAAACCGGACGGTACACCAAAATGGTTTGCAAAGGTTATTAGTGCCGCAAAAGGCTCCTGTAACGAGTATGTAATCAACAACCTTTTACTAAGAAGCATGAAGCAGGCCAAGTATTCGGCAGACAATATCGGACACTTTAGCCTTGCAGCAACAGACTACACCCACTTCACTTCACCAATAAGACGATACCCTGATCTCATGGTACACAGGGAACTCTGTGCATTTCTTGACTCATCAGGCAAGGTAAAAAAGAACAGATCAGCTGGGAAATGCGGCAACTTTCTTTCAAGCAGAGAACGTATTGCTATCAAGGCCGAACGTGACCTAGATAGCCGGCTCAAATGTATCTTTATGGAAAAACATATCGGTGAGAGTTTTGAGGCAGTTATCTCTGGTGTCTCCGAATCCGGTCTCTATTTTGAACTGGTCGATCTGCCAGTAAGCTGTATGAGCCCACTAACAGAACTTGAAGATGACATCTATTTATTTGAATATCGAAGTCACAACCTTATTGCACAAAACTCGGGGATTCATTATCAATTGGGAGAGACCCTGACTGTAACCATACGTCGAATAGATAGAATGAAAAACAGGATACTTGTGACCCCCAAAAAGCTTAAATAACAAACTGGAGAAATTTCGCGCTTGACTTGATATCTGTTTTCGCTTTAGTTTATGGAATGGATATTGTTACGTTTATTGCACTATCAGATAATGAAAATAACAAAAAATTAATCGCAAAAAAGATGTAGTTTTGCTCCAGCTACCCCAGAGGGGCAATCTGCAATGGAGGAGAGGTAATGGAAGATAACAACTGGATTTTAACCGTTTTGGCAAATCCTTTCGCAAGGGGACTTCTCCTTGGTCTTGTTCTTTGTCTGATTGTATATGTTCGCAGTTTTTTGAGAAAACGAGAACTCTCAAAGGAGGTGGATCGTCTGCGTTCTCACCTGCATACCAAACTGGAAATTGACTCCAAGGATAATGAGCGCAGAAAGAATGAACTCGAGAAACTCAAGCAGGAGCGTGACAACCTGAGAATTACTGTACAATCACTTAACCAGAAGCCAGGTCGTAAAGAAATTCGCCAATACTTCATCTACCAGACTGCTCTAGATATCATGTTTGAGAAAGCTCCCGGTTTCGCACCCGCATGGCAGATTACCTTGAAAGAAGCAGAATCCCTATTTGAAAAATCAGAAAAGGGCGTTGTACCTCTGCTTAAACGTTTTATGCCAACCAACCTCGATAAACAGACTGAAGAATTTGAGAAAATCAGTCGTACCTCTCTGGCAGACAAGGTTTCACAACAATAATCTTCAGCCCCAAAAATAAAAAAGGCGGCCTGAGCAATCAGACCGCCTTTTTTATTTTCACCTCGTACATATACAACATGAGTATTGATTATAGCTTACTGAACCAGATCGCAATTGTTCTTGTCCGTCCAAAATTCCCCAAAAATATTGGAGCTGCCGCCCGAGTTGCCTGCAATATGGGTCTGAGTCGATTAATCGTTGTAGCAGATACTCCTCCACCAAGAGAACCAATGACGACAATGGCAACCCACAAGGCTGTTCATCTTATAGATAATCTCCTCATTTACCCAAACCTTGAGGAAGCTCTGGCACCATTTTCTCTGGTTATTGGTACCACTGCAAGAAGAGGTAGACAGAGAATAACTGAATCAACCCCCAGAGATATAGTCAAAAAGATATTACCTGAGTTGAAAAACAATCAAATAGCTATACTGTTTGGTCCTGAAGACGCCGGATTATCAAATGCTGATCTTAAATACTGCCAACTAACGTCTGCTATACCAAGTGCAGAATTTTCATCCCTTAACCTCGCCCAGGCAGTCGCAATACACTGTTATGAGCTCTATTACGGTTTAATTCAGTCACAAAAAGACATGAAAGCGATTCCTCAACGAGCAACCACCTTCGATTTGGAATCAATGTATTCCCACGTGGAAGACGCTCTGAAAAAAATAAACTTTCTGGAAGAGACAAACAACGAATACTGGATGAGAAGTATAAGGCATTTTTTTGCCAGATTGCATCTCTCCCCCAAAGATGCTAGTATCATAAGAGGTATTTGCAGGAAATTTATTCACTACCAGGAGCATGAGAACAAATAACAGGGAGCCGATGCTATGATATCACCGACAAGTTCAGCACTTGCAGCTCTCGGAGCAGCAAGCACCAAAATTGCTAATAGTGCACATAATGTAGCCAACAGCAATACGGACGGTTATAAAAAGTCGCGGGTTATTCTGCAAACAGATGCAACAGGCGGAGTAACTGCCAATGTAGGCAAAATCCCGGCAGCAAACCAAACACCAGAGGCCTTTGGAAGGCACGAGCTTCCTGAACATTCAAATGTTGACTACGGTGAAGAAATAGTGGATCAGATGAATGCATCCAATCTTTACAAGGCAAACCTGAAAACTTTTGAAGCTGTTGATGCGATGCTCGAGTCAGCCCTCGATCTCAAAGCATAATACATGTCGTAGCTTTTTTTTGAACCCGCTAATAACCAATACCTTTTAAAGGACAGAAATCACATAGCGGGTTATTTTTTTTACAGTATTTTTTCGCTGTCGCCACAATAAGAGCGTGATATTCATTGAAAAGCCGGGCATCCTCAGGAAGATTTGCCATAAAAACCTGCTGAATAGCTTGATAATTTGTCTCCTCATCAAGCAAATTATGCCGGGAAAAGATACGATGAGTATAGACATCCACCACAAAAACAGGTAGATTCCCACCGTAAAGCAAAATAGAATCGGCAGTCTCTTCCCCCACCCCTTTAACACTGAGCAGCTTGTTCCTGACCACAGAAAGTTCATCCATGAACAGTTGCTGCAAATCTCCTCCGTACTCGACCTCAAGCATTGTAAACAGGGCTTTTAACCGCTTTGCCTTGACATTAAAAAAACCGGAAGGCCGTATACACTCGGCTAGTTTTTCAGGATCTATTGTTATAAGAGATTCAATATTGAGCAGATTCTCTTTTTCAAGGTTAGCAAGAGCTTTCTCAACATTTCGCCAGTTAGTATTCTGGGTTAAAACAGCACCCACAACAATTTCAACAGGTGTTTCTGCCGGCCACCAGTGCTGAGGACCAAAATGATCAAAAAGAAGCCGATATGCCTCCTCAAAGACATTCACTCTCACCCCCCGAAACAAATACCAATATCCCGGGCCGTACAAACCTTATCACTGTCAAGATCAACCTGTTTACGGTGGCGAACAGCGTCAGCAATAGGCACAGAACTCATAGTCGAGTTTTTCAAGGCAACCATATGCCCAAAAATCCCCTCCTCAACCATGCGAACAGCTGCAGCTCCAAATCTCAGCGCCAGAAGACGGTCAAAGGTTGTAGGAGAACCACCACGCTGAATATGCCCAAGCACCAGCGATCTGGTATCCTTATCAGTACGCTTTCTTATTTCTGAAGCTACCCATTCACCAACACCGCCAAGAACAACCTCTTCTCTGCCAAGTTCACCATGCCCTTTATTAAAAACCTTACCATCAATGGTCTTGGCTCCTTCCGCCACAACAACAATGGAATAATTCTTGTCATGCAGATCATTATCAGCAATCTTGTCGCACACCATCTCAATATCAAAAGGTATTTCTGGAAGAAGAATAGCATCAGCTCCACCAGAAACCCCGGAGTACAGTGCAATCCATCCAGAATCCCGGCCCATCACTTCGACCACCATAACACGGTCATGGGATTTTGCAGTGGAATGCAACTTATCAAGAGCCTCTGTTGCCGTTGAGACAGCTGTATCAAAACCAAAAGTTCGGCTAGTCTCTTCGAGATCATTATCGATGGTTTTAGGTACTCCGATTACCGGCATTCCTTTTTCAACAAAGCGATTGGCAATTTCCAGACTGCCGTCACCACCAATGGCTATATGGCAGTCAAACTTCATCCTTCTGAAATTACGCATAATTCTGTCCGAGGTATCCACCAATTGAATTTCCCCTGCCAGATTCTCTACCGGTCGAGCAAAAGGGTTTCCTTTATTTGTTGACCCCAGGATGGTGCCACCAGTAGCATAAATACCCTCAACATCTCGAGGAGTAAGGCGTACCATCTCATCTATGTCGAGAAAACCGCTATATCCGCTTCGGCTTCCATAGACCTCCCACCCTTTTCGTGCACTTGCATGTACAACAGCATAAATAACAGCATTTAAACCTGGAGCATCTCCTCCACCTGTCGAAATAACAATTTTTTTCATAGTATGTTCTTTGTCTTGAAATGATCTTTAACCTGCTTCTCAAAATCAACAACAGTATACACCAGTTTTCACATAACTAAAATAAATCGAAGGAGTTTTAAGTAAAAAATATTAGAAATATTAAATATCTGGCAAAATATATTAGGAATTTGAAATATTGATGATTGACTATCACCATAACGTACCTTACAGTTAGAAGACAGTTGAATACTATTTGGGTGCAATAGTTCTCTCAATGTGCTGTATTCGTGAACATTTTTTATTTTTTATTGGAGACTTTCGATGTCCGATTTTAACGTAACAGACTTGGCTATCGACAAATTGAAAGATTACATGGAGCAGAACAAAATTGATTCTGCTCTCAGAATCGCCCTCATGCAGGGCGGCTGAGCCGGCCCCTCTCTGGGCTTGGCTCTGGATGAGCCAAAAAACAACGACAAAACATTTGAGTTTAGTAATATTAAATTCTTGATTGAAGAATCTCTCTTCACCTCTACTGGTGGAGTTAAAGTGGATTATGTAGATGCTGGACCACGTTCTGGATTTACCATTTCCTCAACCAACCCAATGGGTGGTGGCGGTTGTAGCTCTGGTTCCTGCAGCTCTGGCAGCTGCGGTTAATTGGCAGTTACAATATAAGTTTTAAGGCTTGCCACAATTGGCAGGCCTTTTTTTATTTTTAGTATGTCAAAATCTTGACACACTCTTTTTAAGCCCTATCTTCTCCGCATAACAAGCTCATATTCATTCTAACAATTTCATTTTTGAAGGAGTTTATTATGCAATTCGATAAATTTACCATAAAATCACAAAAAGCTATACAGACAGCACAAAATACTGCCCAACAACTTGGACACCAGGAGATACAACCTGTTCATCTCATCAAAAGCATCATTGAAGAATCAGAAGGAATTGTCTTTCCCACTCTGCAAAAAATGGGCTGCAATATTCAGCTACTGAGGCAAAAACTTGATCAACAGCTAGGCTCCATAGCACAGGTGTCAGGTAATGCAGCAAGTCCGCCCTACGCCTCCAACAGCCTGAGAAACATTCTCAACTCAGCACATAAAACCGCAACAGCAATGGGAGACGAATTCGTCAGCCTTGAGCATCTCTTCCTGACAACATTAAAGGACAACAAGAGTGGCTTAAACAAAATATTTAAAGAGCTGGGAATCACAGATAAATTATTTCTCCAGGCACTTACCGAAATACGGGGCAATCAAAGAGTCACAGATCAAAATCCTGAAGATAAATTTCAGGCTCTTGAAAAATATGCACAGAATCTTACAGATAAAGCGTCTCAGGGAAAACTTGATCCGGTAATAGGGCGAGACGAAGAGATAAGAAGACTCATCCAGGTATTATCTCGCAGAACTAAAAATAATCCAATACTCCTGGGAGAACCTGGAGTTGGCAAGACCGCAATCGTTGAAGGACTTGCCCAACGAATAGTTAATGATGATATACCTTCTACTCTAAAAAACAAACAGGTCATCACCCTTGACCTTGGTGCGCTTATAGCTGGCGCAAAGTTCAGAGGCGAGTTTGAAGACAGACTCAAGGCTGTATTAAAGGAAGTCGAAGAACGAGCCGGAGATATTATTCTGTTCATCGATGAGATACACACCCTGGTGGGAGCAGGAGCGGCAGAAGGATCCATGGATGCATCCAACATGCTGAAGCCAGCCCTTGCACGGGGTGAACTCCATTGTATAGGTGCAACAACGCTGAATGAATACAAAAAATATATTGAAAAAGACGCGGCTTTAGAACGCAGATTTCAACCTGTCTTGGTTCAGGAACCAAGCGTTGAGGACACCATCGCAATATTGCGGGGAATCAAGGAAAAATACGAAATCCATCACGGTGTTCGTATTCAAGATGCGGCAACTGTTGCGGCAGTCACCCTTTCAAACCGCTACATATCTGACAGGTTTCTACCAGATAAAGCCATTGATCTCATAGATGAAGCCGCATCTCAACTTCGTATTGAAATAGATTCCATGCCAGCAGAAATAGATCAGTTGCAACGGAGATGCATGAAACTGGAAATTGAGCAAGAGGCCTTAAAAAAGGAGACGGACTCAACATCCAGGACACGTCTTGCGGAAAGCAAAGAGCAACTCGCAAATTTAAAGGATCAACTGCAAAGCATAACAGCCCAGTGGAATCTTGAAAGAGAGGTAATCAGCTCTATATCTGATCTCAAGGAATTACTTGATAAAGCTCTTGCTGAAGAACAACAAGCAAAACGTACAGGCGATCTGCAACAAGCTGCACAGATTCGATATGAAAAAATTCCAGCACTGGAAAAAAGATTAAAGGAAGCAGAATCAGCCCTTTCAGAACGCCAGCAGAATAAAATGATGCTTAAGGAAGAGGTCAGTTCTGAAGATATTGCCGCTGTGGTCGGAAAATGGACAGGAATTCCAGTGGACAAACTGCTACAGGGCGAAAGGGACAAATTGATTAATGCAGAAGAAGAACTTGCCAAACGGGTTGTAGGTCAGAGTTTTGCAATCAAGGCAATCGCCAACGCAGTACGAAGATCCAGAGCCGGGCTGCAAAACCCCAACAGACCTCTCGGCTCTTTTCTCTTTATGGGGCCAACAGGGGTCGGCAAAACTGAGCTTGCAAAATCCTTAGCAGAATTTCTCTTCGAAGATGAACATTCGATTGTTCGAATAGACATGTCTGAATACATGGAAAAACATTCTGTGGCAAGGCTCATAGGAGCTCCTCCAGGCTATGTCGGGTACGACGAAGGAGGCTATCTCACTGAAGCAATCAGAAGAAAGCCGTATGCCGTTATTCTTCTTGATGAAATTGAAAAGGCTCATTCAGATGTTTTTAATATCCTGCTACAGATCCTTGATGATGGCAGACTTACCGATGGTAAAGGCAGGACTGTGGATTTCAGAAACAGTCTTCTTATCATGACCTCAAACATTGGTGGAGAAACTATCCTTCAGATGGTTCAGAACAATAAAACTCAACAAGATATCTTGAGTGTGATCGACTCAATGTTGCAGGCACATTTCAAGCCTGAATTTCTCAACAGGATTGATGAATCTATTGTTTTTAATCCGCTCAGTAAAAATGATATGAGTGAAATACTCAAGATTCAATTGAAAAACCTCAAGGAAAGACTTGCAGAAAAAAATATCAGCATAACACTAACTGATGAAGCAAGTAATTTTCTCATTGAAAAAGGTTACGACAAGGCTTACGGGGCAAGACCATTGAAACGTGCCATCCTGCGCTATATTGAAGATAAACTTGCCCTAAAAATTCTTGAAGGTGATTTTTCTACGCCTGCAAACTTCATCATTGACAGGCAAGGTGATAATCTGGAAATTAAATAAATTGTGGCTTATAGTTTCACTTTACAAAGCTGATTAATCCAAACTAAAAAGATATTTCCTGTACCTTCTAATACAATTACATGGCTCACACTAAACAGTTTGAGCCATATTAAGGAGAAGACAATAATGGCTCAAACTATTGACGAGATAACTATCAATTATGAAGAAGACGGTCAGCTGCTGGTAAAGGAAACCGGCAAGGTAGTTCTTTCAAAAGGAGCCTGGACCACAATTCTTTTCAGGTATAATAACTGGAAAGCAGCAAACAATGCCTGGGACAAGGATATGTATACCATTCGCAGATATCAAAAAAGAAACGGCGAATATCTCCCAAAATCAAAGTTTAACATTTCAAGTGCTAAACAGGCCAGGCAGATTGTTGACGCCCTTTCCGAATGGATAGACGAAAAAAACTGAATATTGTAGAAAAATAGAGTTGACGAGTTTTTTGAAATGAATTAGTTTCTCGCGGTCCTTGCAGGAGTAGCTGTTCTTGTGTTGGTTGATTAGTCATCTCTTGGCAGGGAAGAGGCAAGAAAAGCGAAAAGAAAGCAAAAAAGCAGTTGACAGTGAGAAAAGATTCGATTAGAGTCTGCGGCTCACGGCGG
>PDWI01006880.1_pt1 | contig 14097 bp, 12 predicted proteins | sample 1430891 | NCBI WGS metagenome assembly PDWI01 (sample SAMN01162508, study PRJNA174530) | Oral metagenome, whole genome shotgun sequencing project. | biome: Marine environment; feature: Marine mammal; material: Swab sample of the gingival sulcus; isolation source: swab sample of gingival sulcus...
GAGCAAATACTTGAATACATGAAGTACCGTGGACCTATAGTGGCTACAAGTAAGCTTTATGAGATGATGGATACCATAAAGGAGATGGTTTCTAATGCTAAGCAATTAGAGCAGAGGGTAGATACAGAATCTGAGGGTGCTGACTTTTTAGAAGCATTAAATGATTATAGGTATAATGTAGAGGGATGGACTTTTAAGAGTGAAGATTCTCATAAGTATAAGATAAATGATAGTAAAAATCCTTATTTTGTGCGTTCATATTATGATTTTAAGGCTAATAATCCATATAAGCCATATATAAATATGGATTTAGAATTTATGGATGCCAATACTGTACTTTCAGATAGAGAATATAGTGAATTGCAGGAAAAATTTAGAAGTTTTGAATCTGCTAAAAACAGTATAAATAAGTTGTTAGAAGATTATGAAAAAAATACGAATAAATATGCAGAAATGGCATATAAGTCAGATGTGGAACTTTATTGGTATATTGATAAATTAGAAAAAGAGTTAGAAAATGCAAATAATATTACTGTAGCTAAAGATGATGAGGGTGATGGGAAAAAAAGTAAAGAACTGAAAATAGAGAAAGCCAAGTTTAAATTAGAAGTTGTAAAAAAATTAAGGGTATTATCATATGATATACCAACGGAGAACTATAGTAAGTATAGCATAGAGGTGAATTCTAATAATATTCCTGATTTGTTTGTTGAAATGTTAGATAATTATTTATCTCTTACTAATCTACTATACTGGAATACTATGTATAGTGATGAAGCGTTTAATGAGGGTTCAAAAGAGATAAGTAAAGCCTTCAAGGAAGAAGGTGCTCCTGATGATTGGCTAGTAGATCCTACGTATGAACCTAAATTAGCTATAAATAAGTGGTATAAAGAATCTATGAAATATAATGCATACGTTATGGATATAATGAATATGCAAGAAGAAATCTATAATGAAGCTAATCTCATGAAATATGTCTTAGATAGCTTAATAGATGCAAATTCAAAGGCTAAAAGTTCTATAGGGAAAATAAGTGCAGAAATAAATGAATATAAGAATAAGATAGAAGCAGAGAAGTCATCATATGCAGGTAAGCAGGATGCTTATGCTATAAATACTCTATCTCAATTAGAGGATAAAGAAAAAATTATTACTCAGATTAATGATAGGCTAGTTTCTATAGAGTCTAATGGGTACTTTGATATTAATAAAGGATTTTTAAAAGAACAAAAAAAATTATTAATTTGTCCACTTTTTGGTAATTTAGAGGGCCTTGCATATTTCGACAAGAATGAATTAAAGACAAAAGAAATTAAGGATATTAAGGGTGCTAAAAAGTTTAAAAATAAGATAGATGCCAATGATTTTACTGAATATGAGGTATGCCGAAGCAATTATTATGGTATTTGTCCATTGGTTCATATGGACTTTACTAATACCATGCTCTTCATGAGTGAGGATAAGAAGGCGAAGGTAAATCAGCCGAAAAATAATAGTAATACTCGCGAAGAAGAAGGCAATGGCATGATAGAAACCTTTAAAAAGATGGGTTCTGTCTTTAATGCTACAGGGGAAAATAGCATAGCGGAGTATTCTGCTTCTTTACCTTCTAAGGGTGGCAGTTCTGATAAGCTTGATTCTCCTAATATAGACGGAAATTTAGACGGTATTAAAGCTATTAAAAATTTTGCCAATACTATAAAAGAGCAAATAAGTGATGTAGTAGATATGTTTAGTAGCTTTAGTAGTCTAGCTAATAATATAATATCTGTGATTTACATAGATGAATATATTATGAATACCTTTAATTCCAAGGTTACAAATACTGGAGATTATGAGGGCCAGACCAATTTACAATTCGAGGATAAAACTAGGGATGGTACTAAGCTTGATTCTGAAATAGAGTATATAATAGTAGGTCAAAATAAAGATAAGCAAAATGTAAAGTCTGTAAATATTAAGATATTTTTGATAAGGCTTATTCCTAATGCTATATATGTTTTTACAAGTCCTGAGATAAGTGGATATGCTCATGGTATAGCAGCTGCTATTAGTAGCTTCTTTCCACCTATTGAACCACTTGTATTTTTGGTAATTGCCATGCTTTGGGCTTGTATTGAATCAGCTGTAGATGTGGCTCTTTTAAATCAAGGGTATAAGGTGGCATTTCTTAAGTCTCCTAGTACATTTATATGTTCTCCGACTGGATTACCTACAGCAGCTCAGTATCTGGGAAAGGCTGCTATAGATAATGTGGTAGAAACTGCAGATAAAAAACTAGAAGAGGGTATTGGTTATGTAGGTGGCAAGGTAAAAAATAAAACAGATGAAATCTTAAACAGCATGTCCGATAAGACTAAGGATATGAGTGAAAAAGAAATTAAAAAACTTAGAGCTGAAGTAGAGGACTATGTAGGTGAGATATATCAGTACCAGACAAGACAGGAAGAAGAGGTTAAAAAGACCATAAATGAATATGTAGAAATGGTAGTGAGCAAGCATCAAGTGGAAGTAGAAAAGAATGATGGTAAAAATATACCAGTTTCATTTGATTTTTCTGATAGCCAGTCGAAGCAAAAGATAAAGGAAAGATTTCAGAAACATTTTGGAGGTATGGAATCTACTGTAAATAGCATAATAGAAGAGGGATTACAGGGAGAGGGATTGACTACTGAAAAGATTTTAGACAAGGTAGAAAACCAATGTCAAGATAAGATAAACTCGACTATAGATACGCTTAGAAATGAGGCAAATAATAAGATAGATGGCGTAATCGATACAGCTATGGACGAAATGAGAGTTGCTAAGGATGATATTAAAGCTACAGTTAAGAAAAATATGAATAAGGCACTAGATGATTCTATTGATAAGATAGATATGAGCAAATATCAAACTTCTGCTGGTGTAGAAAAGGGGACTAAGTCAGGATTTAAACTAGGGTATGAAGACTACCTTAGACTACTTCTCATGTTTACAGATGAGCAAAAAAGGCTATTACGTTCATTAGATATTATTCAGGTAAGAGAGTTTGGTAATAGCAAGAGTATTTTGGGTAGTTTTATAGCTGGGGTTAGCTATAAGACTGGATTTGAAGTCAGATATTTATTCTTACAAAATTTAATAAGTATAGCTAATAAGGATTTTGGTGATACGGGTTTAAATCCGAGTGATTATGAAAAGGTAGATTTTATCTTAGAATCATCGGCAGGATATTAAGGAGAGTTTATGGAAAGAAAGAGGCTAAAAGGAGCACTTACATTAGAAGCTTGTGTGAGTTTGACTGCATTTATATTTGCCATGCTCACCCTGTCATATATGATACAGACCTATTACATATATAATGCCATTGATTCTGCGACAGCAGAGGTCATAGAAGATATGGCAACTAAGGTATATTTTTTGGACCAGCTTGGTTTAGTAGATGCCTATGATACTGTTAAAAATAATAATGCTGAAACCAAAGAAAAATTTGATAAAATAGTTAACAATATACAATCTACTGCCAATACAGGAAGCAGTGTAAGTGAGAATATTTTTTCTTTTTCAGAAGAAGTATCAGATATAGGTGGAGCAAAAGGATTCCTAGCTAAGATTATGGCAATAGTGGAAGCTAGGGGAAAGATTATAGAGAAGATAAAGACTATTTCTTCACAAATGAATGACATTAGCGATATGTCTAGTCAGATATTTTTAGATAGTAAGGAATTGGCTAGTAAACCTAGTAAACTTGCACAGTTTGCACTTACTTCTGCAGGAGAATCAGCTGTCGAATATATGCTTTCTAAATATGTGATATATAAGATAGAAGATAGCCTAGGTGGCAATATAGATTCCTATAGGATACGTGAGCTAGATGTGAATTTTGGAGATAATCACTTATTGTATGATGCTGGTGGTATGGATAAGCTTATTACCATAAATGTTGAGTATTCAATAGGAGTACCATTATTTTTCGCCCCAGAGGCTAAGCTTGACAAAAAGATAAAAAAGACTGTTAGGGCTTGGGTAGGAGATTGATATGATAGGAAGTTTGTTTGTAGTGATTATCATAAGTGCAAGTTTTGCTTTTATGGTAGATAGATGGCTATGCAAAGAAGAAAAGTTTACTTTAGTTTGGAGATTAGTTCCTGCACTAACTTACATAGGATTTGTTACTTATTCCTATTATCGTTTTGGACTAGAATTGTTTTGGGTGAAGAACTTATTTCTCCTTACCTTATTTTTGTCCAGCACTGTATGTGATATAAAAAAACAGGAGATACCAGTAGATTTTTACGCAGTTTTTTTGCTACCCATAATACTTATGTATTTATTTACATTAGATTATGTAAACCTACTTGTTGGCTTGGCTGTCTTCGTTTTGATGTATGCACTAGCTAAGTTCACCAAGGAGGCTATAGGTTATGGTGATGCTATCTTTGTAGCATTGATATTCCTACTTATAGGCTATAAAATAGGTAGCTTAATATTTTTAGTGGCTATGATGATAAGTGGTTTCTTAAGCTTGATTTTGCTTGTTATAGTGAGAGCAAATAAGAAAAACACTATTCCATTTTTACCATTTTTAGCACTTACATATTTAATATATTTGCTTATTTAATAGAGAATTTACGCAGCTAGGGCTGGCGATTTGGAAATGATGTGCCCTGATTTGTAGCATTTTAGCTAAGGTGAATATAGTTGGAGATATATACTGTATATTTTGACTCACCTTACCATGAGAAGAAAGAAAGGGAAAATATGAATTTTTTTGTAAAAGTTGATGGCACTAAAAAGCTTTGCTATAAGCTGGGACTTGGGCAAGCTGTAGATGAAGAACAACTGTATGCGCTTCGTGAATTGAAATTATCAGGACTTATTCCGATAGAGAAAAAGTCTATTAACGCTGAAGTGGAATTTGATTATGCAATAGGTGGTATGGAGCCTTTGGGACAGTATTTACAAAGGCAGTTTAAGACTAATCAGCCTAAGGATGTCTTAATCGTCGTACTTGAGACTATCTTAAAGCTTATAGATAAGGTAGAGGAATATCCTCTTTTGAGTTCAGCAAATATAGTACTTGAATTAGAGCAAATATGGGCGGATGCAAGGGGAAATATCCATTTCGTATACCTGCCTTTAAAAGAAGATTATATGAATACTATGGCTGCTTGGAATAAACTCTTAACAGATCTTTTGGACCAAACTGATGATAAGGAAGCCGCATTCTTCCTTTTTGAAGAACAAAGGAGTATTAAATCACTCACCGATTTTTCTAGCTCTGTGATTTTAAAGCAGATTAAGGCAGAGGGTGGTGCTAATATTTCATCTAAGGCGATGCCAAAAAGTGACAGGGTAAAACAGCCACATATTACACCGAAAGCTCCTGTTCAAGAAGTGAGACCTATACCACCTAAAGCTACACCAGAGCCAACAAATAAGCCAGTAAAGCCTGTACAAAATGTGCAGTACCAAGCATCTAATCAAGTAGCCACTCCAGTAAATAAAGAAGTAGAGTATGAAGAGATTACTAAGATTAAAAAAAGAGATATGAAGAAGTTATTCTTAGGTCATATTGCTTTAGTGGCTATTTTATCTGCGATGATTTTTAGTGGAATAATGAGGACAAAAGCTGGAAATCTAGATATCTTAAATGTAATACTTGCAGTAGTCTTACTAGTGGGTGGTTTAGCCTTTATATGGTTTCGTTTTTCACTTTTACCAGAGGGAGAGCAAGTAGTAGTACAGAAAAAAGTGAAAAAAAATATTTCTAAAAAAACTGCAAAAAAATCAGAGAAAAAAGCAAAAAAAGCCAAAGTTTCTGCTCCTGCAGCAGTAGTTCCGGGTATGGTAGAAATAGGTGGTGCTAGTTTGGTGCCAGGTATGGATGCTAAATCTGCTGCCTCAGCTCCAGTAAAAAAAGATGAAGAAAAACCTGATAAAAAAGCTAAGATTTTTTCTAAAAAAGAAGAAATAGTTCCAGAGCCATATGTAAATGTTCATGTGAGGGCAGAGGCGCCAGTAGCACCTCAAGCCATGGCAGAAGGAACAGTTATTTTCTCTGATAATGCAGAAAATAATAACGAAGAAGGAACAGTTTTCTTAGAAGAAGAAGTGGGTGCATATCTTAGAAATCAAAAGACAGGTGAAAAGAAACTAATAAGTGCCTTTCCTTTTAGAATAGGTAGAAAGGCAGAGGGATGGACTATTTTAGATAAGGCTGTATCTGGTATTCATTGTCAGATAGACTTTGAAAATTCCCAGTATTATTTGGTAGATTTACAGTCTAAAAATGGTACGAGTTTAAATAATCAAAAACTTGAAGCTAATAAGTATTATCCATTAAGCAATGGTGATAGATTTGTGATAGGAAGTACAGAAATTATTTTTGAAAGCTAAGAGGTAGCTATGGATTTTTGGTTTTTTGGTGATACTAATACAGGACTAAAAAGAAAAAATAATCAAGATGCTACTCTTTATTTATCTGGTATTAGTGAGGGACATAGCATAGGATTAGCTATAGTTTCAGATGGTATGGGTGGATTGTCAAAAGGTGAGGTAGCTAGTGCTTTAGTTATAGATTCATTTAAGGCTTGGTGGCATGATATCATGCCCATCTATCTAGCCAAGAAAAATACTATAAGGAATATAAGTGATAGTTTAGATGATGAAATTACAGCGATAAATGAAACTATAGTAGACTATGCTAATGCTAATAATATAAGGATAGGTACAACCCTTAGTTTAGCCTTTATATATGATTGTCAAATAATTATCAAGAATATAGGAGATTCTAGAGGGTATGTACTTTCACCTGATGGATTGAAGCAGTTTACTGTCGATGACAGTTATCAACAGCAGTTTAGAGATGCTGGGTATAGCGAGGAAGAAATAAAGGCAAAAAATATTAAGCAAAATATTTTGACTAAATGTTTGGGGCAAGATAGCCTTATAAAGGCTGATACGCAGATATTGTCTTTTAAAGAGGATGTTCTCTTGTGTACTGATGGTGTATATCAGTATATATCTGAGCAGACTTTGATAGATGCTCTTAGCAAGATGAATGAAGAAAATGAAGTAGTTCAGAAGCGTAGGATACAAGATGAGATAGAGTTAAATGGAGCTAAGGATAACTGGACATATATTTTAATTAAGAAATTAGGGGATGGGTTAGTATATGAGTATTAGTAGGGCGAAGTTTTTAGTACTTTTAAATTTGCTAGAAAGATGTGTTAAGTAAGATGTTAAAGAATATAAAAATAGACAAGTGGCTTATTAGTATTTCGTTGGGACTTAGTATCATACTTTTATTTTCTTTTTACGGATTTTCATGGTTTTTAGCTTCAGATGATTTGATATTGATGGGCTTTAAAAATCTACCAGAAAATCAAAAATGGAAGATAAATGGGATTTTTTCTATGAATTTAGCTGATGCTTATGGACCGATGGATTTTGATTTTTTTTCGGAGCTATACTACAGCCCAAAGAATGAACTTTTATCTTCCAGTACTAGATTAGGTAAGGAGGGCGAAGATAGGGATACTATGTTAGCTTTGGCTCATGATGAGACTAAGTGGATGTTTTACCTTCCTTTTTTTAGCGAAGAAGATGTTTGGTATATCAATAATACCGATGATTTTTTTCTACAGGGAGAGGATATTATAGACAAGGTAAGGTCGCTTAAATGGGATAAGGCTGTTTATAAGATAATAAAGAAACCTTATGGAGGAGATACAGCCTTACTTTGTGTACGTGCTAGCGATGGAGAAATTATCAAGGATGTAGCTAAATTATTAGAGCAAGTTCCTGATATTGATGGGTTTTCTGAAGAATTAGAGACCAGCTTAAAAGATGATTTACTTGAGAATATGGATGTTGATTTAGTATTTTATATTTCTCCTGAAATGAAGATTGAAGAAATCAAAATAGAAGTATTTGCAAAAGAGGGAGGCAGTGCTCTAAAACTTAGTTTAGTTCCTGAGAAGGGTGAAGTACCAGATTTTAGCGAGTACAAGGATAAGAATATGTTAGAAATAGATAATGAAACTTTGGAAAGCTTAAATAATTATATGGGAGATATGGAAGGACTTTTGGTGACTGAATGATAGCTCAAATAGTAGAACTAGGATTACTTATATTTATATGTGTATGGACTGATTTAAAAGATAATAAAATAAAAAACAAGTATATTACACCAATAGCATTAGTGGGTATACTTACTAATGTATTTTTTTCAGGTGTAGGGTGGAAGTCTAGCCTTTTAGGGCTTATTCTACCCTTTTTTGTGTTTTTTATATTCTTTTATCTTAGAATGTTTAGGGCAGGTGATATAAAGGAGATGATGGCGATAGGTGCTATAATGGGATATGTGTTTATTGGTAATTCTATATTTTATATTTTTGCAGTGGGAGGAATATGGTCGATTATAAAAATGCTTATTTCTGGAAATGCTAAGGAGAGGTTCTCATATTTGGGAAGATATATTATAGGTATAATTAAGACTTTTCAGATTATGCCTTATGAAAATGAGTCTAGTAAGGATGAGGCACACTTTCCTTTTGCTGTCTCTATAGGGCTGGGTGCTTTGATTAACTTGTTTGCTGAGCATATGGGATATTATATATTTTTTAGATGATAATTAGTATTTTAATTTGTAGCTTTTCACATTTGAGTGATGAGATAAATTATTAAAAGTTTAGAGTGAAAGGAAGTAGAGATGAATAGAAAAGTAATAATAGGTATAGTAGTATCTATAATTTTACTAATAATAGCTGGTGCGACTATCTTTATAAGTTCGGGTGGAAGTGAGATAGATAAAAAGATAGAACTAGCTAATAAATATATCAGAGAGGGCAAGTATGAGGAAGCAAGACTAGCCTTTGAAGAGATACTTAAAATAGATGAGAATAATGTAGAAGCAAGGCTAGGTTTATCAAAGGCTTATGTCGGACTTGAAGATTACGTGAAGGCTGAAGAAGTCTTAAGAAAGGGTATAGCTATAGATGATAAGCAAGTAGCTTTTTGGGATGCTTTGATAGAGCTTTGCAAGGAAAGAGGCAAGATTGATGAAGAGCTCGTGAAACTTTTGGCAGAGGCATATGATAAGACTGGCGATGAGAAGTATAGTAAGATGAGGGAAGAGTACGAGGCTAAGCTTTCAGGTGAAAGTAGTGCAGAAGTTTCAGATGAATCCAATAGTAGTTCAGGAGAAGGTGAAACAGATACTAATAGTGAAGATGTAAATCCACTAGACGACCCAGAAAAAGTCATAAGCTTCGTAGATCCAGTATTTGAACAGGCAGTGCGTGACCTATATAATTTAGGTGATGGCGAGATAAGATGGAAGGATATAGGGTATAGGACGGAATTGAGTTTTAGTAATTGGGAGACTAATTACGTTGAATTAGCAGGTGCGATAAAAAGTTTAGAAGACTTAAAATGGTTTAGGAATTTAGAGAGGGTAGAAATTAATTGCTATAGAAATGGATGGGAAGTAAGTGGAAATATAGCTGTTTTAGGTGATTTGAAAAACTTAAGGATTATTAATTTATCGCCTACAAAAGTAAGTGGAGACTTAAGTGTTTTAAGCGATTTAAATAAACTCACTTATATTTCGATATCTGAAAGTTTGATAATAGGAGATTTAAAAGATTTACTAGGACTAAGAGGATTAGAGGGTATTGATTTGTATTATACAGATACAAGTGGAGATATAGCCGAATTAACAAACTTACCTAATTTAATTCATATAGGACTTTCAGGGGCTAAGGTGAGTGGAGATATAGCGAGCTTAAATAGTTTTAATAATATGCAACATATTTATTTAGCTAGGACTGGAGTTTATGGCAGCATAGATAATCTTAGTAATTTAAAAAATTTAAAGCATTTAATTGTAGACGGAACTGGACTAGAAGGAGATGTATCAAAATTTAAAAATTTAGAAGTAGTAGATATAGATGATACTAATATTACGGGAGTTTCAAGTTTAGTGGGCGTTAAAATAATGAATGAACAAGCTCCTAAGGTTAGATAATTAAATATAGGAAAAGTCATATTACCTTATAAAAGTGAGGGAGATTAAGACGATAAAATGAGTAAATTAAATAATAACAGTAAATGTGTCATATTTTATAGCAGAAATAAACTTTACATTATGACAAAGTTTTGATATACTTTATTTGTTGTATTTAAGGAGGTAGGGAAATGGCTAATTTAGTAAATATTGGTAAAAAAATAAAGCTATTTAGAGAACGTGCTCATTTGACACAATCGCAGATTGCTGAGTTTTTGTCTATTGATCAAAGTTTGGTCTCTAAGATAGAAAAAGGTGAAAGAAATATAAGTGAGTATATGCTAGAAGAACTAGCAACATTGTTTTGTTGTTCTGTAGACTCCATAATATCAGATGATGATAGTTTGATTAGGAGTAATATAGCTTTTAGAAAAGATGCAGTAGAGATTTCTGATTTAAGATGCATTAGTTTATTGAATAAAATAGTGATAAATCAGTTTGAGATGGATAGATTACTTAAGGAGCGTACTGATGATAGATAAAATGGATTTAAGTAACAAGGCTAATTTTCTTAGAAAAGAATTAGGTCAAGATGCAGTATCTCCTATTGATATTTTTTCAATAGTACAAACAATAGAAAAATTGACATTAATATTTTATCCTATGGGTATTCAAATTAGTGGCATTTGTTATAAAGGTGAGGATTCAAATGTGATAATAGTTAATTCTGATATGTCTTTAGGGAGACAACGTTTTTCTTTAGCGCATGAGTTATATCATTTATATTTTGACAAGGATATGACTTCTACTTTGAGTATGACATCGATTGGTAAGGGTGGTAAAAATGAAAAAAAAGCTGACCAATTTGCGTCATATTTTTTAATTCCACAGCTTTCTTTGTATTCACTTATAAAAAAAAGAAACAAAGCTAATTTAAGTATAGAAGATATAATTGGCTTAGAACAGTATTTCGGAGTAAGTCATAAGGCTATGCTGTTTAGATTATATGATGAAAAAATAATAAGTCAGAATGATTTTGAAAATATGCAAAATGGAATAATTATGACAGCTGCAAAATTGGGATATGATACATCATTGTATAAGGCTTCTAGGGAAGAAGAAAAAATCAAAGTTTTGGGGCATTATATAAAGCAAGCAGAAGAATTGTTAAAAAATGAAATTATTTCTGAAGGTAAGTATGAAGAATTATTATTAGAGGCATTTAGAGATGATATTGTATATGAATTAGATAGTGATAAGGGAGATCGTATTGACTGATTTGATTTTTTTTGATACAGACTGTATTAGTGCTTTTTTGTGGGTAAATAATGAATGTTTATTATCCAAGTTATACTTTGGGAATATTGTAATTCCAATGCAGGTATATAATGAATTAAGCAATCCTAGAGTTGCATGGATGAAAAACAGGATAGATACCTTATTAAATAAAGGTGTAGCTAGTTTAGAAGATATTAATGTTGATTCCAAAGAGTATGACTTATATTATAAATTGACTAGGGCACCAGAGAAAAAACATAAAATAATTGGAAAAGGGGAAGCTGCTTGTATAAGTCTTGCAAAAAATCATTCAGGCATTATTGCTAGTAACAATTTACGTGATATAAAAGACTACGTTGAAGAATTTGGATTGAATTATATTACAACAGGAGATATTTTAGTAGAGGCTTATAAAAAAGGGCTAATAGATGAAAATCAAGCGAATATTATTTGGAAAGATATGTTAAATAAAAGAAGAAAATTAGGGGCTAGTTCTTTCACTGATTATTTAAGAAGTTTTATAAAAGAGTATGAAGATTAGGAGAATGAATATTACTTAAAAAGTAATAATAAGTATAGTAGTTGTATTAAGCCTAGTAATAACAGCAAGGTCTATTATTTTATGAGTTTTGAGAAGTATCAACTAATCTAACATAAATTATTGAAATATAACAATGCATATGTTATATTATAAAAAATAATGTTAGATTAAAGGTGATGAGATGATTAATGAACTTAAAGCGTATATAAAAGAAGTATGTGGATGTAATATCAGTATATATAAGTGGGAAAAAAGTGAGAAATTAGCTTTGTTTTTACAAGAAACTTATGATTTTTTTCAGACTGAAATTTTATCTTGCCCGTGTATTTTATTGAAGCCGAAAAATGATGATTTGAGTGTGGAACAAATTAAGAAACATTTAAATAAAATACAGATTTTTACAGATGCAAAACTTGTAATTATAGATAAAAGAATGACGAATTATCTTAAGGCTAGATTTCTTGAAAATAGGATCCCATTTATTATTTTAGATAGGCAGATGTATCTTCCTTTTATTTGTCTTGATATAAAAAATACCACTTATAAAAAGGACAAAGTAAAGAAATTTACTCCTAGTACGCAGATGGTTTATCTTTATTTTTTGTATAATAATTCTGTGATAAATGCTACTGAACTTTCAGAGATATTAGGCGTATCGCTTATGACGGTATCTAGAGCTTTAAACGATTTGTATGATTTGAATTTATTGACATATGACTTAGGTGGAAAGACAAATAGAAGTAAAAAATATAATAGGATAGCAAGTAGGGATTATTATTATTTAGCAAAGGAATTTCTGCAATCACCTATTAAAAAGCTTGTTTATACTAAGGACGATTTAGAAGATAGTACTTATGCAGGTTTAAGTGCTTTGTCTAACTTATCTATGATAAATGGAGAGAATTATAATGTGTATGCTATAGATAAAGCTGACTTAGACAAGATTGCAGTTGTTGAAATTGAAGACAAGGCAATGATAGAAGAAGAAAATTTAAATATTGTAGAGTTGTGGAGCTATAATCCCAAATTATTTACAGACACCGAAAATGTAGATTTATTATCTCTTTATCTAAGTTTGAAAGATGAGAGAGATTATAGGGTACAAGATGGGTTAAAAGAATTATTAAGGAGTACGAAGTGGTATATGGATTAGATAAGTTTAAGGAGTATTTTGATGGACATTTGGATAAATATGTTTTGATAGGTGGTAGCGCCTGTGATGTTTTACTCGATGATTTGGGTGCTGATTTTAGGGCCACTAAAGATTTAGATATTGTTTTGATTATTGAGGCTATTAATGTAAGTTTTGGAGAACTATTTTGGGATTTTATAAATGTAGGTGAGTATGCAGAAAAATTATCTAGTGAAAACAAATTTTATAGATTTTCAAAACCTATTAATAAGGCTTTTCCCAAGATGATTGAACTATTTACTAGAGAACCATTAAATTTTAAATTAAAAAATGAGAATGGATTAAGACCTGTCCATGTAGATGAGGAAGTGAAAAGTTTATCAGCTATATTATTAGATGATAATTATTATGATATAGCCCGTAAATACAGAACTAATATATCTGGGGTTTCAGTTTTAAGTATGGAAGCTGTTATTTTATTTAAAATAAAGGCTTACAATGATATGATTTCTAGAAAAAATATGGGGCAAAAGATAGATAGCAGGGATTTTAAGAAACATAAGAATGATGTATTCAGATTGTTGATGTATGTGGATATATCTAAAAATATGAATTTGAAAAATGAAGTGAAGCAAGATGTTTTAGAATTTTTAGAACGTATATCTAATGATAGACCAGATTTGAAGAACTTAGGTATAGGTGTTAAATATGAAAGTATCTTAGAAATTATTAATAGTGTATTTTTATCTTAAGTATCAATAAGTAGCTAAGAATATAAGGAGAATTTATATGAACAGAAAAGTAATAATAGGTATAGTAGCAACATTAATTTTAGTAATAATAGCTGGTGCAACTGTCTTCATAAGTTCTGGTGGAAGTAATATAGATAAAAAAATAGAATTAGCAAATAAATACATCACAGAGGGCAAGTATGAGGAGGCAAGGCTAGCCTTTGAGGAGATACTTAAAATAGATGAAAACAATGTAGAAGCCAGACTTGGATTATCAAAGGCTTATATTGGATTAGAAGATTATACTAAAGCTGAGGAAGTTTTAAGAAAAGGTTTGGATATAGATAATAAACAAGTAGCTTTTTGGGATGCTTTGATAGAGGTATATAAGCAAGCTGGCAAGACTGATGAAGAGCTTATG
>PDWI01006881.1_pt1 | contig 14096 bp, 10 predicted proteins | sample 1430891 | NCBI WGS metagenome assembly PDWI01 (sample SAMN01162508, study PRJNA174530) | Oral metagenome, whole genome shotgun sequencing project. | biome: Marine environment; feature: Marine mammal; material: Swab sample of the gingival sulcus; isolation source: swab sample of gingival sulcus...
ACTTGTATTTACTCCTGACGGATTTCTGCACACAGGCGATGTCGCAAGCATGGATGAAGAAGGGTATTTTTTCATTGTGGACAGAATCAAGGATATGATTGTATCTGGAGGCTATAATGTCTATCCAAGGGATGTGGATGAGGTATTGTTTGAACACCCAAAAATTCTGGAAGCATGCTGTATTGGGATTTCCCATCACAAGAGGGGAGAGGCTCTAAAAGCCTTTATTGTTCTCAAAAACGGTGAAAAAATGACCCAGGAAGAAGTCATTGCCTATTGCGGTGAGAAACTTGCAAAATACAAATTGCCGGTTGCCGTGGAATTCAGGGAATCCCTTCCCAAATCCACCGTGGGAAAAATTTTGCGGAAAGATTTGAGGGAAGAGGAAATTTCAAAATCCCAATAAAAAAACGTCGAAGACCCAAGGGAAACAAGCTAAATAACCCAAGAGAGTCCACAATACGAACAATAAGGAAAATCGCATGAAGTCCATTCAACAAACCCTGGATTTGGGCGGTGTGCCCCATTCCATCTACAATATTTCCCTGCTTGCCGGGCAGGGATTTCCCGATATTTTCTCCCTTCCCTTTTCTGCAAGGATTCTCATTGAAAACCTTGCCAGAAATATGGAAAAGGCAGGGCTGTCTGACGAGATCATCCAGCAGGCATGCCAATTTTACCTTACCGGCTCCCATGAACAAATCCTGATTCCCTTTTATCCGGGCAGGGTTCTCATGCAGGATTTTACCGGGGTTCCTGCGGTGGTGGATCTTGCTGCCATGCGCGATACAATGGCTCTGTCCGGCCATGATCCAAAAAAAATCAATCCTCTGGTGCCCGTGGATCTCATCATCGACCACTCTGTTCAGGTGGATCATTTCCGGGAAGAAAACGCCTTTTTCCTCAATGCCCAGAAAGAATATGAACGAAACGCAGAACGCTATGAACTTCTCAAATGGGCCCAGAACAGCTTTGACAATTTCCGGGTAGTTCCCCCGGAATCCGGCATCTGCCACCAGGTAAATCTGGAATACCTGGCACAGGTGATTTCCTCTGAAACTTCCAAAAATGGCCAACTTTTTGCTTTTCCGGATACCCTTGTGGGTACGGATTCCCACACTACCATGATCAACTGTCTGGGTGTGCTTGGCTGGGGCGTTGGAGGTATTGAGGCGGAAGCTGTCATGCTGGGAGAACCCTATTACATGAATCTTCCTGGGATCGTCGGCGTTCGTCTCCACGGCAAACCATCTGCCAGGGTCAGCTCCACGGACATTGCCCTTTTTGTTACCCAACGACTCCGGGAAAAAAAGGTAGTGGAGAAAATTGTGGAATTTACAGGGCCTGGTCTTGCCCATCTCCAGCTTACGGACAGGGCAACCATTTCCAATATGGCTCCTGAATACGGCGCCACGGCAGGATTTTTTCCAGTAGACGACAAGACCATTGCCTTTTTGAACCAGACCAACCGCAAAAATCTTGCAAAAAAAGTAGGAATCTATTGCAGGGCCACGGGATTTTTTAATGAATTAGACAAAGATCTTGTATTTTCCAGTTCCCTGGACATTGATCTTTCTGCCATTCCTCCCTGTGTGGCAGGGCCTTCCCGACCCCAGGACAGGATTATTCTTACAGACCTGAAATCCAGCACCATCCAAAGTTTTGATCTGGAAAAATCCGATTCCGTGAAGATTACCGATCCAGAAGCAAATGACCGAAAAGATAATAATGCACCGGAATTGACCAATGGAAGCATTGTCATTGCCGCCATTACCTCATGCACCAACACCTCCAATCCCCATACCATGATGGGAGCAGGACTTCTTGCCAGAAAGGCGCTTGAAAAAGGGCTGACCGTTCCCTGGTATGTAAAAACCTCCTTGTCCCCGGGTTCACGGGTGGTTATGGATTATCTGGAAAATGCCGGACTGATGAAAGACCTTGCTGCTCTTGGCTTTCAAAACACAGGCTTTGGCTGCATGACCTGCATTGGCAACAGCGGGCCTCTGGATACCTTTGTGGAAGAATCCATTGACAAACACGGCCTTGATGTCATGTCGGTTTTGTCCGGCAACCGGAATTTTGAGGCAAGAATCCACCAGAAGGTAAAGGGGAATTTTCTCATGTCCCCCATCATGGTAGTGGCCTTTGCCCTTGCCGGCAGAATAAACATTGACATGGAAACCGATCCCCTGGGATATGACAGGGAAAACAATCCCGTATTCCTGTCTGACATTTATCCGTCCAGGGAAGAAATTGAAGAGTTTGTCACTTCCCATGTCAATGAAAATTTCTATAAAAATCAATACGAAAAAATATTCCAGGGACAAAAACTCTGGCAGCAGGTAAAGGCTTCTGAATCTTCTACCTTTTCCTTTCATGCCAATTCCACATACATTCAGAATCCACCGTTTTTCACGGATATGGATGCCCCGGCAGACACCCTGGAAGATATAATCGACGCAAGGGCTTTATTGGTGCTGGGAGATTCCGTGACCACAGACCATATTTCGCCAGCCGGAGCCATTACAAAAGATTCGCCGGCTGGAAAATATCTTGCCAATGCCCAGGTGGCTCCGAAGGATTTCAACTCCTATGGTTCCAGAAGAGGCAACCATGAGATCATGATGCGGGGCACTTTTGCCAATGTGCGTATCAAAAACCGTCTTGTGGACTGTCAGGGCGGATACACTCGGATTTTCACAGAAAATGCCCAGAATGAAGATGCAAATCAGATCGTTTCCGTGTTTGATGCCGCCATGACCTACCAGAAACACCGCATTCCCCTTGTGGTGTTCGGAGGCAAGGAATACGGCACAGGCTCTTCCAGGGACTGGGCCGCCAAGGGAACTTGCCTTCTTGGAGTAAAGGCGGTTATTGCAGAATCATTTGAACGCATCCACCGCTCCAACCTTGTGGGCATGGGAGTATTGCCCCTGGTGTTTGTGGACGGTCAAACCTTTGATTCCCTGGGCTTGAAAGGGAATGAAAGGTTTTCCATTCTCGGACTGGACACCATTGCTCCGAATGTTCTTTTGCAACTACGTGCAAAAACAGCGGATTCTGAGATTTCATTCAAAGTGCAGGCAAAGCTCAACACCAAGATGGAAGTGGATTATATCCGCAGCAGGGGCATCCTTACCCATGTTCTGCACCAGATGCAATCCTGATGAAAATCAGTTTTAGCAAATTCACAATTCATTTGTCTTTGGTATTGTGATATGTAGTTTGCATGCGCATACGCCAACAATAAAAAGACCTGATTACTCCATGAAACATACCATTGCAATTAACGGATACGGCAGAATCGGAAGATGCATCGCAAGGGCTTTGTATGAATCTCCTGAATTTTACAAAAAAATACGGCTTGCAGCCATCAATGATATTGCATCAAAGGACACCGTTGCCCATCTGACAAAATTTGATTCCACCCACGGAAAATTCCCCGTGAAGGTTGGGATGCACAATGGCAATCTCCTACTGGATCAGGATAAAATTCATCTATTTCAACAGGAATCCATGGACAATCTGCCCTGGGCAGAACTCGGAATTGATGTGGTGCTGGACTGCACCGGCGTATTTGGAGAAAGGCAGACTGCCATGGAACATATCAAGGCAGGGGCAAAAAAAGTGATTTTTTCCCACCCGGGAAGGGACGAAATGGATGCCACCATTGTGTATGGAGTCAATGACTCCTGTCTGAAAAAAACAGATCAGATCATCTCCAATGCCTCCTGTACAAGCAATTGTGCTGTTCCCATCCTGGATGTACTGGAAAAGGGAATTGGTATCCAAAGTGGGGGCATTACAACCGTCCACTCTGCCATGAACGATCAATCCGTCATTGACACCCACCACACAGACTTGAGAAAGGCACGCTCTGCCATTTCCTCCATTGTTCCCGTATCCACAAACCTCGACAAGGGCATTGCAAAAATTCTTCCTGAAATGACAGGAAAACTTGCCGCCCTATCCCTACGAGTCCCAACGGCCAATGTGTCTTTAATGGATATTTGTCTTGTAATGAAAAAAGAGACCTGCGTTGAGGAGGTACATGGGCTGCTACGCCACGCTGCCGATACAAGACTTTCCGGAATTCTTGGCGTCAATGACGATCAGCTGGTTTCCTGCGACTTCAACCACGATCCACGCTCCTGCATTGTGGATCTCATGCAGACCCGTGTGACGACAAAACGCCATGTGAAGATTCAGGCCTGGTTTGACAATGAATGGGGCTTTGCCAACCGAATGCTGGACACAACCATTGCTGCCCTGGATGCCCAATAAAAGTCTTCATTCTTTCAATTTTCCGGATTCAAGGCCATTTCAAACCGCTTCAAATCTGTTCGTTTGCCAACCACGATTACCGTATCAAGGGGTTCAATCAAAGTCTCAAAATGGGGATTGAACAACATCTGGCCGGATTTCTTTTTGATGGAAATGATAATCAGATTAAAATCCTGACGGATTCCTGAATCTTTCAAAGCCACATCAGTATATTGGGAAGAAACAGGAACAAAAAGCTCTTCAATCTGAATGTCTTCATTTTTTCTTGATAACGCCGTATCCAGAAAGCTCTGTACACTAGGTCGCAAAAGTTTCATGGCCATGGTTTCAGCGCCAATATCGTAAGGGGCTTCCACCCTGTTGGCACCTGCCACCAATAATTTTTTACGCACTCCTGGATTGTCTGCCCTGGCAAGGATATAAATATCTGGATGCAGCTGACGGGCTGTCAACACAAGAAACACATTGGCAGCATCAGTTCCCAGGCAGGCTACAAGATAATCTGCACTTTCAATACCCGCCTTTATGAGCACATCTTCGTCCGAAGCATCTCCAATAATATAATGAAAATTTCCTTCTTGAAGATCTTTTTCCTGTTCCAGGTCATTTTCAACAATCACAAGATCAGAAGTTTCGTCCTTGATCAAGCCTCCCAGGATCCGTCCAATTCTGCCATATCCACAGACAATATAATGATGGTTTAATCTATTGATTTTTTTATCCAATCTTTGCCTCCCCAGAAGATTTTTGATCTCTCCTTCCACAATGAATTTACTGATGGTACTGACAAGATACAGGTAATATCCCCCACCGGTAAAAATCAGGATAATGGTAAACAGCTTACCTGCGTCTCCTGTTCTGTGTACCTCCATGAAACCAACCGTACTCAGGGTAATGGCTGTCATGTATGCAGCATCAAGGAGGCTCCATCCCTCAATGAGTATATAGCCCACAATTCCCACGGAAACAATCAGCGCACTAATAAGAAGGAATTTAAGAATCGATCTGATGTGCATGATTCCTCAATCCTATTTTCAGCATTTTTATACCTGTATCTTGTTACCTGTTTTTTTATCTATCTTTTTTTATTAAATTTGTGGCATATTTTCGGCAATTCTGAGGAATTCCTCAACACTAAGGGTTTCTGCCCTTCTTTGTGGATCAACTCCTGAATCTTCAAGTATTTTTGTAATGTCTTTTCCATCCAGTCCCAATTCCCTGGATGCCATGGCGTTTTTCAGAGATTTTCTTCTTTTGGAAAAGGCGGCCTTGATTACTTGAAACACAAGGGAATCAAGATGTTCGTAATGGGGTTTACCAACGCTGAAATCAAAACAAAGAACGGCGGAGGCAACCTGAGGCCTTGGAAAAAAACTCTGGGGGCCCACATTCATCACATGGCTGACATCTGCGGCATACTGGGCAACCACAGCAAGACGGGATCTGTCCCTGGTTCCCGGCTCTGCAATAATCCTGTCGGCAAGTTCCTTCTGAAACATCAAAAAAGCCTTGGAAATCACATCCCTTGACCGGATCAGATGAAACAAGATCTGGGAAGAGATATTGTACGGCACATTACCCATGACCATGAGCTTGTTGTCTCCGGCGATTTGTCGAATATCGGTTTTCAGTATATCTTGATTCACAATATCCACCCGGGACAAATCTCTTTGTTCTAACTCTTCTTCCAGAATGGGTATCAGGCGGGAATCTTTTTCTACGGCAGTAAAAAAAGATGTCTTTTCTGCGATGGGAATGGTAATGGCCCCAAGTCCCGGTCCAATTTCCAACACGTGGGAGGTTTCATCAATACCGGCTCTGTCTACAATATGTCTTGCAATTCCGGGATCAGAAAGAAAATTTTGTCCCAATTCCTTGCCTGCATAAATATTACTCTTTTGCAATAATTGCCTTGGATGTGTCATAAATCAGAATGCCCGGAAGTAATCATTCAAAAATATTTTTTACTGGTAAATGATAAAAAAAGATAATAATTCAATTATGATTTGACTTTATTTTCTTTTTATAAGAAACTCATGTGGATATATCATATAAATACTATACGAAAATAATCTTTTTCATTCAATAGAGACTTTGGATTTATTAATCTTCATTCCTCATATTGGCAACAAGTTATACAGTTAACATATCTTACATATTCGACCATAAGCAACCAAAAGCAAGGAGAAAAATTATGAAAGAAAACTCTATCCCTCAAACATGGGAAACTTTTATTCAACTTGTTTTGAAAAAACTGGACATTCCAACAAGAAAAGATGTTATGGAACTGCATAGCAGGCTTGACAAAATTGAAAATCTTGTCAGCAAGATGCGCCCGGCATCCCAAACAACAAAATCCCGTACAAGAAAAACTGGCAGAAAAAAAACAGCTGTGGTGATTGTACATGAAGAAATAGCAAAGCATCCCCAGGGGGTAAATTTTGCAGCCATTAAATCCACCACAGGATATGATGATAAAAAATTACGAAATATCATTTATCGACTCGATAAAATTGGAAAAATAAAGAAAATCGGTCGAGGAATTTACAAGCCTGTATAAAAAATTTCTACAGCCTGAAAAGCATATTTTCATAAAATTCCCCTTTGTTTTTCAACCATCATATCTGAACAAACAATTATTGCTATTATGGTATAAGTAGTTCAAATTGCCCGAACATTGTTATATTTCAACGTCGGGCAATTTCTTTGTTCAAAAAACAAGTAATCTAGTCATCATCAAACATCATTGAATTTCAGGAATATAGCATTTATGAACACACCTAATGAATCTTCCTTTGTACCGGGAAACCGCATCAAAGGCTACACCGTAAAAGAAGTCTATCCCCTTGCTGGTCTGAACTCCACATTTATCCGTCTGGAGCATGACAAAACCCGCGCCACGCACATCCACATTGCCAACGAGGACAAGGAAAACACCTTTGGCGTTTTTTTCCGAACGGTTCCCCAGGACTCCACCGGAGTTGCCCACATTCTGGAACATACGGTGTTGTGCGGTTCTGAAAAATACCCCGTGCGCGACCCGTTTTTTTCCATGCTCAAACGAAGCCTGTCCACCTTCATGAATGCCTTTACCGCATCGGACTGGACCATGTATCCCTTTTCCACCCAGAACAAAAAAGATTATTATCATCTCATGGATGTGTATCTGGATGCTGCGTTTTTCCCAAAAATTGAACGCCTGAGTTTTAAGCAGGAAGGCCACCGTATGGAAATGGAAGAAACCCAATCGGGAAAAGTCCTTGAATACAGGGGAGTGGTATATAATGAAATGAAAGGCGCCATGTCCTCACCCTCCCAGGTGCTGGGTCGAGGCCTTTTACAGGGACTTTATCCTGATACCACGTACAGCAACAACTCCGGCGGCGAACCTGAAAATATTCCTGATCTGACCTGGGAAGGTCTGAAAGAATTCCATGCAAGGTTTTATCATCCCTCCAATGCCTGGTTTTATACCTACGGCAATCTTTCCATGGAAGAATCCCTGTCCTTTATCGAAGACAAGGTGCTTTCCAGATTTGATTACCTTGACGTGCAATCACAAGTTCCGTCCCAGCCCCGCTGGAACGCTCCAAAAGAGCATATCATTCCCTATGCCTGTTCCGATGACAAAAGTCTGGATAAAAAATACCAGGGATGCGTGGCATGGCTTACCTGCGACATCAAGGATCATTTTGAGGTACTGGTTCTAACCATTCTGGAACAAATCTTTCTGGGAAATGCAGCATCTCCATTGAAAAAAGCCCTGATTGATTCCAAACTTGGAACCGCCCTTTCCGATGCCTGCGGATTTGATCCCGATAACCGGGATACCATGTTCGTTGCAGGGTTAAAGGATATTGCCAAAAAAGATGTGGAAACCGTCAAACAGATCGTCTTTGATACCCTGAGACAGCTTGCCCATGAAGGAATCCCCGAAGAACTTGTGGAATCTGCCATCCACCAGATTGAATTCCAGAAAAAGGAAATTACCAATACCCCCTATCCCTTTGGACTCAAAATGCTGGTGTCCATTGCCGGGGCCTGCATCCATGAAGGCAATCCCATTGCCTGCATTGATCCCGATCCTGACTTGAATCAACTGCGCAAAAAACTGGAGACTCCGAAATTTCTGGAAGGAAAAATCCAAGAGTATTTTCTGGATAACCCCCATTGGGTATTGTGTACGCTGGCACCGGATCCAACCCTGGAAGGACAAAAGGAAGAACAGATCAAGCAGACCCTTGCCCAAAAATTATCTTCCCTGTCCGCCTCTGACATTGAACAGCTTCAAAAGGATGCCAAGGCATTGGCAAACTTGCAGGATGCAGAAGAAGACATTGATGTTCTGCCCACCCTGACCCTGGATGATGTGCCCAGGGATATTCAAATTATCAAGCCGGACAATATACCGGGAGTTTCCCTTGCCACGACCTATGCCAAGGCAACCTCGGACATTCTCTACCTTACCTGTCCTAGTGGAGCAGGTGCCATTGATCCTGAAAACCTTCCCCTGGTTCCGTTCTTCTGTTCGGCCTTTACCAATGCCGGGACCCGGGATCACAGCTTCGTGGAAATGGCGGCAAAAATGGATTTGTACACAGGCGGCATAGGGCTTTCTCCCTTTTCCGGCTCCTGTTTTACGGCAGAAAAGGAAAACCATTGCTTCCTTGCCCTCCACGGAAAAACCCTGGATCGGAATCTGGATCCGTTTTTTAATCTCGTGGGCGAATTTGTGAACCAGGTAAGTTTCCACGACCATGAAAGGCTTTTTCAGCTGTTGTTCCAATACCGGGCAGGAATGGAAAGCGCCATTGTATCCGCAGGCCATCAATACGCCATCAGCATGTCATCCCGCCACATTTCCCGTCCGTCATGGATCAAGGAAATCTGGCACGGGATGGCACAATACCAGTTCATCAAGGAAATCACAAAAAAATTAGAATCCAATGGAAACCAGGATGTTCTGAAAGACCTGCAAAAGGACCTGGAAACCATGGCGCAACAGGTATTTTTCCGCAAAAATCTGAAACCTGCCATCATTGGAAACAAGGATACATTGATCCAGGCGGACAAACAACTGGAAAACATGCTGAAAGATCTTCCCCAGGGAGATACCCCCTGCTTTGAGGCTCCGGCCATTGATCGCAATGCCACCGTTCCCAGAGAAGGATGGTACACGGACACCAGCGTCGCCTTTGTGGGACAATCCTTTCCCGTTGTGGGTATTTCCCATGAAAATGCCCCTGCCCTGGCCGTGATTGCAAAACTGCTGCGGTCTTTATTTCTGCATAGGGAAATCAGGGAAAAAGGAGGGGCCTACGGCGGTTCTGCCCAGTACAATTCCGAAGAGGGTATTTTTTCCTTTTTCTCATACAGAGATCCCCATATTGTCCGAACCATGGATGTCTATGAAAAGGCCTGTACCTTTATCCAGGAAGATAACTTCACGGAAACCGATGTTTCAGAAGCTGTCCTCCAGGTATGCTCGGATATTGATACCCCCCATCCTCCCGGCCCGTCTGCCATCAAGGCCTTTTACAGGGACATTGCAAAACTGGATGATGCCACCAGAAAACGGTTTAAGGATGCCCTGCTTGGAATGAACAAGGCAAAAATCAAAGCCGCAGGACAAACCTATTTTTCCATTGAAGAAGCCAAAAAAGGGACCTGCGTGGTTGCATCAAAGGACAAACTGACAGCCGCAAATGAGGCCCTCGAAAAACAAGGACTCAAGCCATTATCGCTACATAATTGTCACTAAAGACTTAGGGGAAGCGGTTCTTTCAGGATTGAATTTTACTTGAAATTATCAGCTGTCTTTGCTATATACTCTTCCCATCATATTTCATGTGCGCCCGTAGCTCAGCTGGATAGAGTATCTGACTACGAATCAGAGGGTCGGGAGTTCGAATCTCTCCGGGCGTGCCACCAAAATCAAGGCTTTCAGCGTTTTCACGTTGAGAGCCTTTTTTGTCAGGGTTGCGTTTTTTTCGGAGGGTTTCAACACAAAAAAAATGATAGATTGGCACCCTGTAACCACAAGAATTACTATACAGGTATGATTAAATCATTCAGGCACAAAGGATTAAAAAATTTGTGGCTGACACCTACCTGTCCCACACCCATTACAGAAAGCCACCGCATATTTCATGCCTTCGTCAGTTAATTGATTGAGATAAATGCAAACTTGCCGTCTATATGCCACCCTCTTTCGGGGAACATCGGTTGTGCTCCTCCTTCCCTATCAACAATGACAAAGGCCAGGAAATACCGAACGGAATCTAAAAATGATATGATTAACATTGCTATTCGTATCATTTGTGATATGTTTAGGCCATGAAAACGAATCATTGGATATGGAAACATAGCACCTGGCCCGAATTTACCTTTGATGCGGGTAAACTTCTTTCGGCTCTGGGCACAGCCTCACAGCGTATTGGCGAGCTGGAGGCGATAAGCAAATCAATTACCGAAAAAGAAAGATTGGTTACCCAGGAACGTATCCTTGCCGATGATGCCGTCGAAACTTCCGCCATGGAAGGTGAAATTCTCCGCCGCAGTTCTGTCAGAAGTTCCATTCGGAAAAGAATGGGATTGTCTGCTGAACAAAAAGACTGGGATGATCGTGCGGACGGTTTGGTCACCATGTTGCTTGATGCAAGAAATCCCAGACAATTCCCACTTACAAAAAAAAGATTGCTCGGCTGGCATGCCGCCCTGTTTCCCACAGGATACTCAGGACTAAAGCAAATTCGTGTTGGGAAATACAGGGGAGCCGAAGAAATGCAGATTGTTTCAGGTCCCGTCGGCAAAGAAACCATTCATTATATTGCCCCGCCCCATGACAGATTGGAACATGAAATGGACATGTTCCTTAACTGGATAAATTCAGAAAGCGAATATCATCCATTGATAAAGGCAGGAATCGCCCATTTATGGTTCATCATGATTCACCCTTTTGATGACGGAAACGGTCGGGTCTGCAGAGCCATCACAGACCATATCATGTCAATGAACTATCCTTCTGTCATGCAGCTCATATCTTTTTCAAAACATTTTAGCCTGGACAGGAAAGGATATTACAAAATTCTCGAAGACTCTGGTAAACAAAAGCCAAACATTACAGACTGGTTGTCATGGTTTCTTCAGACAACAATTTCAGCCATGGAAGAAGCGCGCTGGATAGTTGATAGAGTTGTTGAAAAAGCAAAATTCTGGCAACTACACCAAAATACACTTCTCAATTCAAGACAGCTAAAGGTTATCAATCGAATGCTTGACGCAGGTGAAAAATGTGAAGGTGGCATGACCACCAGAAAATACGCTGCCATGACAAAATGCAGCAAGGTTACTGCCAGCCGTGACCTTGCAGATCTTTTGTCAAAAAAAATACTTCAAAAAACTGCCAGGGGCGGCAGAAGCACAAGCTATGAAATACGGACAAAACGGATGTAGTCCAATGAAAACAGATCTCGACAAAATAAGCATTAGCATCTACATGGATCTTTACATGGATGCATACTTAATATTTTTCTCAATTACTACAATATGTTTTATTAAAAATTTTTCATATACAGGCACATCATGGACGAAATTTCTTCTTCTGATCTGAAAACCATTTTGCATTCCAAACGGGCCAACATCTATTATCTGGAACATTGCCGGATTCTAGTCAAAGGCGGCCGGGTAGAATATGTAACAGACGCAGGAAAAGAACACCTGTACTGGAATATTCCCATCGCCAATACAACCAGTATTCTGCTTGGGAGTGGAACCTCGGTTACCCAGGCCGCCATGCGGGAACTGGGGAAAGCCGGAGTACTGGTCGGATTTTGTGGAGGCGGCGGAACTCCTCTGTTTACAGGCACAGAACCACCTCTTGATGTGCTTTGGTTTTCCCCGCAAAGTGAATACCGTCCAACATCCTATCTGCAAAAATGGGTCAGCTTCTGGTTTGATGATGCCCTTCGACTGGCAGCGGCCAAAAAATTTCAACTGTTCCGTCTCTCATTTCTTGCCAAAACCTGGGGCCGTGATCGACAACTCAAAGAAGCAGGATTTACTGACGCATTAGTTGTTCCGCTGCTTGAAGAGAGCCAAAAAGCCATTGAGTCCGCCACAAATGTTACCGACTTGCTTACACAGGAGGCAAGACTGACCAAACACCTGTATCGTCTGGCAACAGAAACAACCAGTTATGGGCCGTTCAATCGTGCCCAACGGGGAAGTGGACTGGATGCAGCCAATCACTTTCTTGACCACGGCAATTATCTGGCCTACGGGCTTGGTGCAACTGCAACCTGGGTGCTGGGCATTCCGCATGGGCTGGCGGTATTGCACGGAAAAACCCGTCGCGGCGGTCTGGTATTTGATGTGGCCGATCTGGTCAAGGATGCCCTTGTGCTGCCCCTGGCCTTTATATCGGCCATGGGCGGACTGGACGAAGGAGAATTCAGGCAACGCTGTGTGGAAATATTTACCCGCCAAGAAGCCCTTGATTTTATGATCGAAACCATAAAACAGGTTGCGCAGGAAACAGCCCCGCTGCAAGGAAATGCTCCATGAATATTTTGCTTGTCTCGGAGTGTTCGGGTAATGCGCTGCCCCAGACCAGACGTATTCTGGATCAATTTTCCGAACGCCGGGGCGAACGGGTCTGGCAAACCACTATCACGCTAGCCGGGCTTGAAACCTTACGCCGCATGCTGCGCCAAAAAGCCCGCAAAAACACAGCTGTGGCCTGTTATCGGATGTACGGCAGCCAGACCGAACTTTTATGGATAGTGGGTACTGCCAGCCGTTTCAACGAACATGGAGCGGTGCCTACCAATCGGACAAAACGTGATGTATTGCGCGCAGAAGATGAAAACACCTGGCACAGCCGCGAAACCATTTTGCTTTTGTCTCGACTGGCAGCACTATGGCATGATCTGGGCAAAGCCTGCGCCCAGTTTCAGCGAATACTGCGTTCCCTTACACCGGAACGAAACCTGATCCGCCACGAATGGATTTCCCTGCGCCTTTTTGAGGCCTTTGTCGGCAACGATGAAGATGAAAACTGGCTGTACCGTATGGCAAATTTTCAGCCGGATCTTGCAGACAAAACCATTGCCTGTCTTCGCAGGGATGTACTGACAAAACTCAATAATTGTGCACTTACACCTTTTAAGAAGATGCCTCCCCTGGCAAGGGCTGTTGGCTGGTTGATTGTCAGCCACCACCGGCTGCCAACCCATCCTCAAAAGGACTGGGAAACAAGCCTTCTTAACGAAGTAATTGATAAAATTGAGAGGACATGGAATGAACGGGAAACTCCCCAGCAGAAAAATGCAAAAGAATATTGGGACATTCCCGCAAATCTTTTTACCCGCCTTGGCCCTGTCTGGCAAAAAGAAATCCGTAAATGTGCGAAGCGCTTTCTCAAACATCCGGCAGCGATGGAACAATGTCAGGACATCTTTGTCCTGCATCTATCCCGTATGACATTGATGCTTGCCGACCACAGGGTATCTGCCCAGGAATCAAACATCCCTGACTCTCTGAAACAAAAAGAGGAGTTATTTGCCAACACAGGGAAGTACCAAAAACCTAAGCAAACATTAACAGAACACCTTTTGCGAGTGTCACAGATGTGCGGTCAGATCGCCTACGCTCTACCTGCTCTTTCCAAAAACCTGCCTCGTCTTGCTCACCACCGGGGGCTACGGGGCCGTTCTGGAAATCCCCGTTTCCGATGGCAGGACAAGGCCGTGGATGTTTGCAATGCAATCCGTCAACAATCCCATACGGGCGGTGTTTTTCTGCTGAAT
>PDWI01006882.1_pt1 | contig 14095 bp, 14 predicted proteins | sample 1430891 | NCBI WGS metagenome assembly PDWI01 (sample SAMN01162508, study PRJNA174530) | Oral metagenome, whole genome shotgun sequencing project. | biome: Marine environment; feature: Marine mammal; material: Swab sample of the gingival sulcus; isolation source: swab sample of gingival sulcus...
TATTGTTTTATCCCATTTTTCTATTTATTTTAACGACAGATTTGAGGAGTTTTAATCAATGAAAAATTCCATTTACACAAATTATTTTTCAGTCTCATTAATAATGCAAAGAGCCAACTACTCAATAGTTACCATAATATAAAGCCAGAATTTCTACAATCATATGTTGATGAATTTTGTTATAAATTTTACAGAAAATACTTTGTGGAAGCTTTATTTGGGAAACTTTTAGTTGTTGCTGTTTCTTATAAAAATGAATTTAGGTATAAATCCGCATAATCATATAAGTTAGAATTGAACGATATAATTCTTCTAATAAACTGACTGATGATTTTTTTGTTCCGGCAATAACAGAACTTGAATACAATACAGACTCAAAGTTGAAAACTCTAAAATATTTCGAAAAAAATAAAAGGAAGTCTTTTCATAAACTGTTCAATTATCACTCTGTTGAATATGTATATGATGAACAAAACCGAGTTAAAATGGAATTTTACAAAGATGTAAATTCTAAGTTTCTAGAAATCCCTAAAGATTCAACCGGAAAAATAATTTACAAAAATTTTATTTCTCCAATTCTATCATTTGAATATTTAAAGAATAAAATCAAAATAAAAGCATTTGATAAAAATCTTAATCTTCTAAAAGAATCAATTGGCAATAAACCCTGCATACCTTTTATTGATTGTGGTGAAAATGAATAAAGAAAAAATAAATTTTGAAAACTTCATTCAAGTAGCTGGAATAATTGATCAAGAAGAAGCAGATTTACTTATTAATTCAGGAGTAAATTTTCTTGGATTTCCATTAAGACTGCCTGTAAATAAAGAAGATTTGTCCGAAGAAGAAGCTGCAAAAATTATTCTGAATTTAAGTCCACCAAATTTTGGAGTTGTAATTTCCTATTCAAAAAGTGCAAATGAAGCTATAGAACTTTGTGAAAAATTACACACAAATATTATTCAATTACACGGTCCAATAGAATTATCAGAATTAAAAAAGATAAAAAAAGAAAAACCCGAAATTGTAATTATTAAAAGCTTGGTCATTACCCCTAATAATATTAATAAACTAACCAAAACAATTATAGATATTGAAAAGTACATCGATGCATTTATTACAGATACTTATGATCCAACAACAGGAGCAAGTGGTGCAACAGGAAAAACACATGATTGGAATATTAGTAAAAAGTTTGTTGAATTAAGCTCAAAACCCGTAATTCTTGCAGGCGGCATAAATCCAAAAAATGTTTATGAAGCTATTAAATTTGTAAACCCAGCCGGAGTTGATGTACATACAGGAGTTGAAAACAAATCCGGAAGAAAAGATAAATATTTGATTGAACAATTTTTAACCGAATCCCAAAAAGCTTTTAACATAAAATAATCTGCCGAATGCCAACCTTATTTTACAGTTTTCATTAACAAAAAATATCTTTTCTTAAGTCCTATTACTTATACATATTCATCTACAAATTTAACTTGTATAAACAAACTCCGATAATCATACATAAACAATTATTAATTAATATGGAGTAATTATGGCGGGGGAAATTCACAGAATGATTAACACAATTATCCAAAAACGCTCAAATGGCAATGAAGCCATAATGAGTACAACAAAAACAAAATTGATTATTAAAGGAATCAATCCCAATAAGTTTAATGCAACTACCCAAGATGATCCAATAATTATTGACAAACTAAAAACAATTGCAAACGAATTTGGAATAACATTTTAAATCTACAGGAGAAATAATGAGCATTAAAGTTTTTAAAGCAGAAGGAAATAATGCAACTGAAGCTGTAAAAAAAATTAAAGAAAATTTTAAAGATAAAAATCCTAAAATGGTTATATATTTTTCATCATCAAAATACAATCCTTTAGAAGTTGCCCAAAATTTTAATCAATTTTTCCCAAATGCAGAATCTTTTGGATGTACAACATCAGGAGAAATTTCAAGCGGGAATATGCACAAATCATCAATTGTAGCAATGGCTCTTGAAGATGATAAAATAGAAAATCTAAAAGTAGAAATAATCCCAAATCTTACTGAGGGCATTAAGTTAGAGCCTGCAGTTAATTCATTCAACAAACACTTTGGTGAATTTAAAAATTTGGATATTAATGACTATTATGGAATAATACTAGTTGATGGTTTAAGTGGTACTGAAGAAAAATTAATGGATATTCTTGGTACAAAAACTAATATAAATATTGTTGGTGCTTCAGCAGGAGATGATTTAAAATTTGAAAATACTTATTTAATGCACAACGGAAATGTTTATCAAAATGCAGCAATATTAAGTGTTATAAAGTCTGCAGTTAAATTTGATTTTATTAAAACACAAAGCTTTATTGCAACCGATAAAACACTAATACCTACAAAAGTAGATGAAGAAAACCGCGAAGTTATTGAGTTTAACAATGAACCGGCAATAGAAGCATACAGTAAAGCCCTAGGAGTTTCAGTAGAAGAAGCTACCAATTTATTTATGCAACATCCTGTTGGTTTAATGATTGATGATGAACCTTATGTAAGAAGTCCGCAAAAGGTATTAGAAAACGGTACACTAAAATTTTATTGTAATGTTCCAGAAGGAATGGAATTAAAAATTTTAACTTCCACTAATATTATTGATGATACAAAAAAAGTTGTTGAATCATATAAAAATAATTCAGCTTCGGGAATCATTAATTTTAATTGTATTCTGAGAACTCTAGAACTGGAAAGTAAAAATCAAACTGAAGAATACGGCAAAATATTTTCGGATATTCCTACCGTTGGATTTAGTACTTACGGAGAAGAATTCATTGGGCATATAAACCAAACAGCAACAATGTTAGTTCTTAATTAAAAATATTCTAATTTTAGGAGGAATAGTTAATCTATTCCTCTTTTTCAAATTATCTTTTCCATAATTTATTAATATTGTGTTAGTAAAAACAATTTGTAAAAAACTAATTAGATAAATATTATAAATTTTGTTTGGAAAATAATTTATGAAAATACTAGTTGCCTCTAAGAATCCAGTTAAAATAAATTCCGTTAAAGAAGTGTTCTCCTTATATTTTAATAAAATTGAAGTAATAGGAATAAGTGTAAATTCCAATGTACCCGATCAACCCATTAATGAAGAAACCTATATTGGTGCTGAAAATAGAGCCAATGAACTTTATAAAATTAATTCAAAACAAAATCTTAAAGCAGATTTCTTTGTGGGAATTGAAGGTGGAATTCAGAGAGCCTACAATAAATGGTTTGCCTTTGGTTGTATGTGTATAATTGATAAGGATAAAAACAAAGCATTTGGTACTTCTGCTCAATTTGAGTTGCCGAAAATTGTAACCAAACAGCTTTTAGAAAGAAAAGAGCTTGGTAAAGTAATGGATAAAATAATGAAACAAAAAAACACTAAACAGAAAGGCGGTGCAATTTCATATTTTACAAATGGTAAAATAGATAGAAAAGAACTTTACATTCAGGGAATAATTAATGCTTTAATTCCATTCCAACATGAACAATTATATTTTAGTTCCTAAATCTCTCAAAACATTATTAGTAACTAAATTTAAACAACTTTTTATTTTTCATTCGGGCAACAATTTGTTTTTAGTTTTGCTATCTACTAAAAAACAAACCAAATAATCCTTATCAGTTTTTAGAAATCATAACTTATAATAAAATTAAAGTAAGTTTCCGATTATAAGTAAGACAATAAACTTCCTTATTTTAATTACCCTTTTCATTTATTATTTTAGAGGTTTATTTAATAATAATTTATTAAGGCTATGCGACTAAGTAACTCATTTATACCAACACTAAAAGAAGATCCAAACGATGCAGTAGTAAAGAGCCATATTTTAATGGTTAGAAGCGGAATGGTACGTATGTTATCAGCAGGAATTTATTCCTTTCTACCATTAGGCTATAAGGTAATGAAAAAGATAACCGAAATTATCAGAGAAGAAATGGACGCAATAGGCGGACAAGAATTTCACTTGCCTGCACTTAATCCAAAAGAAATTTGGGAAGCAACAAATAGAGTAGAAGCATTTGGTGATACTTTATTTCATGTAAAAAATCGTGAATATGTTTTGGCTCCAACTCATGAAGAAATTATGACATACCATGCAAAAGGTGTTGTAAAATCTTATAAAGATATGCCACAAATTTGGTATCAAATACAAACAAAATTTAGAAATGAAGCTAGACCAAGAAGTGGAATAATTCGTGGCAGACAATTTTTCATGAAAGATGCTTACACATTTGATGCAACAGAAGAAGGTTTAGATGCTGCATATGGTTTACACGACAAAGCATATAGAAAAATATTTGATAGATGTGGAATTGATTATTTTGTAGTAGGTGCAGCTAGTGGGGCAATGGGTGGAAGTAAATCAGAAGAATTTATGGTTAAATCCGAAGCAGGAGAAGATACAGTTGCTCATTGTAAAGAATGTGGTTATGCTGCAAATGTTGAAGTTTCTCAATCAACTATAGATTCAATTTCGAGAAAAGAAGAGAGTAAAAATATTTATGAAATAAGTACCCCGAATATAAAATCTATTGATGAGCTTTGTGAGTTCTTAAAAATAAATGAAAGAGAAACAGCAAAATCAAGAATTTATATTCATGAGGGAAAACCTATACTTGTGTTAATGTCCGGCAATGATGAAGTGAACGAAATAAAATTGGAAACTGTTCTTGGTGGTGAAGTAAGACCAGGGCATCCGGAAGAATTAAAAGAAATTACTGGTGCAGATGCCGGCTCAATTGGACCAATTGGATTTCAACACAAAATAATTGCTGACCTTAGATTAAAAGACGGAAATGAACTTTATAGTGGTGCAAATAAAAATGATTATCACATTGGTGGCATTGATTTAAAAAGAGATGTTAAAAATATTGAATACTTCGATCTAAGAACTGTAGAATCAGGTGAACCTTGCCCTAATTGTTCAAAACCAATTGAAGTTTTCAAAGCGATTGAACTAGGTCATATTTTTAAACTTGGAACAAAATACTCTGAAGGACTTGGAGCAATGTTCCTTGATGAAAACGGCAAAGAAAACCCAATAATTATGGGAAGTTACGGAATTGGTCTAGATAGAGTTCTTGCTTGTTACATTGAACAAAATAATGATGAAAATGGTATTGTTTGGAAAGCGCCCCTTTCTCCTTTTGATGTTCATATAATTGGATTGAACATGAAAAAAGAAGCAGTAGTTAAGGCAACCGAAGAAATAAATACTGAACTAAGTGAAAACGGAATTGAAGTTTTATTTGACGATAGAAAAAATGTTCAAGCCGGATTTAAATTTAGTGATGCAGATTTAATTGGGGTGCCACTTCAAATAATTGTAGGTGAAAGAGGCTTAAAAGAAAGTCAAGTTGAAGTTAAAGTAAGAGCAACCGGAGAAAGAAAGAATGTTAAACTTGATATTCTTTTGGAAAAGATTAAAGAATTGCTTAATAAGTAGAAATTATATCACTAAGTTATCTGAAAAATAATTATTGGTATTAGAGTTTATTAAATACATTAAATTCTAATACCAAATTAAAAATTAAGAGAAACTAATAAATTTAGATGACACCAACCTTATACATAACTCCTACACCGATTGGTAATTACGAAGATATTACTTTACGAGCATTACGAATTCTTAAAGAGGTAGATTTTATTATTTGCGAAGAACTTAAACCGGCAAATAGATTACTTGCACACTATAAGATAAAAAAAGAATTATTTTCACTTAACGAACACAACCAAAAAGAAATATCTCAAGAAATTGCTAACAAAATTTTAGAAGGAAAATCTGCAGCTTTAATTTCAGATGCAGGAACTCCTCTCTTTTCTGACCCAGGGCATTTACTGGTTGATTTTTGTATTTCTTACAGAATTAAAATTGTTCCACTTCCCGGTGCTAATTCATTACTGCCTGCACTAATTTCGTCAGGATTAGACATTGAAAAATTTTTCCATTACGGATGGCTTTCGCCTAAAAAAGAAATTAGAAAACAAGAATTACGCAAATTAAAAAATATAAAAGAACTTATTATTCTAATGGAAACACCTTACAGACTTAAAAGAATTCTTGAAGACATTGTAAAACACTTTGGTCAACACCAACAAATTGTACTTGCCTACAAACTAACTATGCCTGAAGAAAATATCTTTAGAGGTTCTGCCGGACAAATATTAAATAAAGTACAACAAAAAAAACTTAAAGGTGAATTTGTTCTTATTGTTGATAATAGATAAAATACCTGATTGATTTATTTTGAAAGCTTATGTGTTAAAACCGCGAGGCTTTGAGATAAATGAACACTTTCTACAATAATGTTTTCTTCAACTTTAAGAGGAACTGGTGAAAAATTCCAAATAGCTTTAATGCCGGCTTTTACTAAATCATTTGCAATCTGCTGTGCAACATTTCCCGGAGTAGTAATTACAGCAATACTTACTTCCATTTTTTCAGCTAATGAATAAATATCATTCATTGAAAAAATTTCGACTCCATTAAAATTTTTACCAATTTTTTTCTTATCAACATCAAAAGCAGCAATAATATTTAAGCCACAATTTTTAAAATCATCATAACCCAATATTGCTTCGCCTAAAGCTCCAAAACCAATAAGGAATGCATTGTATCTATTATCCCAATGAAGAAATCTTTTAATTGAAACAATAACTTTATCTAATTCAAATCCCACTTTGGGTTTGCCAGTTACTCCGGTAACACTTAAATCTTTTCGTACTTGTATTGATTCAATACCTAACTCTTTGGCAATAGTTGTTGCAGAAACAAATTTAATATTTCCTTTTTTCAATCTTTTAAGAACATGAATATACCTGGGAAGTCTCCTTAAAGTTGGTACAGGTGCTGATATTGAATTTTGGATTGCCATAGATTATTCGATATTATTTTATCGATATAAAATTAACGATATATAAAATATTTATCAAGTTGAATCTAGTTAAGGAATTGCTTAAAGAAAAGCAAAATTAGGTAAAGGACAGAATATTTATGATGTTATGTTTTGTTTTGTAATTATTACAGTTCCAATTGCAGAAATCATCCAAACAATACCATTAAAAAACATCAATTTGGAGTTAGTAAGTGAGTCTTTAAAGAACACAAAAAATCCAATATTTATTGAAGTATGAAAAACCATTGATATTATTAGGCTATAGCTGGTATCCCTTAAAATCAATGCAAGTATTATTGATGCTGAAATTGTAAAAATTAAAAACCCTGTCATAAAAAACAGTCCATTTTTATAATGTCCAACATGCCATAATCCCCAAATTATTCCGATGATAATTGAGGATACCAATATCGAATTTGTTCTCTCTAAAATTGGTTGTAAAAAACTTCTCCAACCAAGTTCCTCTCCAATTGAACCTATTAATATTCCAAGAATTATTATTGAAAATAACTGTGTCAAGTCATTCGTTAATTGTATATCTAACCCGTTTAATTTTCCAATTAAATACGAAATGGAAATTAAAACAAAAGGCAATCCTAATGACAGTAATGATTTTAAAATAATTGTTTTATTAAGTTCTAGTCCAATTGGAACTTGTAAATCCTTAAACAATAATGCCATTATTAAAAATCCGATAGCTGGTGCTAATTGAGGAAGAGCAAGTTTCTGAAAGTTAAGATTAATTTTCTGTTGGAATACAGCAAGTAATATTGTTACAATAAATGTAATAAATACAAATAATAGTATTTTCAAAATCATATTCTTTTCCATATTCGTTTAAGAGACTGAAAGACAAGTTCTTTTATTTCATTAACATTAGTTTTTTTGTTGCAGTATAATTACCACTTGTTAATTTATATAAATAAACTCCATTGCTTAGATTATTTGCATTAAATTTAACTTTATAATTTCCCGCTGATTGTTTCTTATTTACCAATGTTGCTACTTCATTACCAAGTATGTCATAAACTTTTAGCATTACTTGGTTAGATTCCTCCACTCCGGTTGAAGGAATAGTGTATTCAATTACCGTACTTGGATTAAACGGATTAGGATAATTTTGTTTAAGAGAAAATTCTGTTGGGAAACCAAGATTAACTTCCACTATATTAGAGTAACTATATTTGCCGTCAAAGTCTATTTGCTTTAATCTGTATTGGAATTTACCTGAAGATACTGTATTATCAAAATAATTATAGAACTTAGAAGAATTACTATTTCCATGTCCATTAATAAATGCTATTTTCTCCCATTGGTTATTTTGTGTGTCTTTGTTTTGTGCGAGGCGTTCAATTTCAAAGCCATAATTATTTACTTCTGTAGCTGTCTGCCAGTTAAGTTCAATGTGTTTTAATTTATTATTTATCACGGCATTGAAGGTAGTTAACTCAACTGGGAGAGGGTTTGTACTAAAACTCATTACTGTGGCTTTTTTGCTATTTCCAAAATCTTTATAAGCAACATAGGGTGTTCCATCATTAGCTATTTTAAGGGAAATATGCTCTATCCGGCCTTCAGAAAATCTAGAATTACCTACATTTACCCAACTACTTCCGTCATATTTCATTACAGTAGTTTTTTCCAAATAATTTTTAGGATCTCCATAAGCGACATAAGGTGTTCCGTTGCCGTCTATTGCAAGAGAAATATAGCTCGCACTTGTTACAGAAAATCCCTGACTATTACCTACACTCACCCAACTACTTCCGTTAAATTTTTTTACTGCGGCTTTATGATTATTATTCCAATCTTGATAAGCAACATAAGGTGTTCCGTTTTTGTTTATTGCAAGGGAAGTAAAAGATACTTGTCCGCTAGAAAGTCCAGTATTACCTACATTTACCCAACTGCTTCCGTCATACTTCATTACTGTGGCTTTATTAGAATTAGTTTTATCTTTATAAGCAATATAAGGTGTCCCGTTGTTGTCTATTGCTAAGGAAGTGTAATATGCAGTTCCGGCAGAAAATCCTGCATTACCTACATTTACCCAACTACTTCCATCATATTTCATTACTGTAGCTTTTTGGTTACTTCCCCAATCTTGATAAGCGACGTAAGGTGTTCCGTTGCCGTCTATCGCAAAGGAAATATAAGAAGTCATCCCAGCAGAAAAACCTAGACTATCTCCTACATATACCCAATCATTTCCGTTATATTTCTTTACCCTAGCTTTTTTGTTATTTCCCCAATCTTGATAAGCAACATAGGGTGTTCCATTTCTGTCTATTGCTAGGGAAGTCCAACTTATATCCCCCATAGAAAATCCCGCATTACCTACATTTACCCAACTGTTTCCGTTATATCTCTTTACTGTAGCTTTATCGTCATTTTCACCATCTTTATAAGCAATATACGGTGTTCCGTCATTGGCTATTGCTAGGGAAGTGTAATTAACTTGCCCGTCAGAAAATCCCGCAATACCTACATTTTGCCATTGTTGAGCTATAGTTAAATTAGTTAAAAGAATTGTAATAAATAGTAATTGTCTAATCTGTTTCATCTTGCTAGCTCCTTATTACTTCTTATAATAATTTATTTTTCATTAAGTTTTACTATCGAACGTAATTGTATTATTTTAAAACCTTATGTTATAGTTAAAGATAAGAGACAATAAACAAAGGCTGTATTTTCATCCGTGTAATAATACACTCTCATTTTGTAACTCAGTTTTTTCGGTCTGAGAATTACAAAGAACATGTCTTCGCGAGCCACAGCGAAGCAATCTCTTACTTTTAGACTTTTTCCTCATAACAAAAAACCCGACACTTATAATCAAGAATCGAGTTTTAGGAAAAGATGAAAGACAAATTCTTTTATTTCATCAGCATTAGTTTTTTTGTTGCAGTATAATTACCACTTGTTAATTTATATAAATAAACTCCATTAGTTAGATTATTTGCATTAAATTTAACTTTATAATTTCCTGCTGATTGTTTCTTATTTACCAATGTTGATACTTCATTACCTAGTATATCATATATTTTTAGAATGACTTGATTAGATTCCTCCATTCCGGTTGAAGGAATACTATATTCAATTACCGTACTTGGATTAAAAGGATTAGGATAATTTTGTTCAAGAGAAAATTCTGTCGGTAAACCAAGATTAACTTCCACTACATTAGAGTAGCTGTATTTACCGTCAAAATCTATTTGCTTTAATCTATATTGAAACCTACCAGAAGCTACAGTATTATCAAAATAGTTGTAGAACTTAGGAGAGTTGCTATTTCCATGTCCGTTAATAAAAGCTATTTTCTCCCATTGTTTATTATCTTCATTTTGTGAAAGACGTTCAACTTCAAAGCCGTAATTATTTACTTCTGTGACTGTTTGCCAATTTAGCTCTATATGTTTTAATTTTTTATTTATCACGGCATTAAAAGTAGTTAACTCAACTGGGAGAGGATTTGCACTAAAACTCATTACTGTGGCTTTATTTGAATCTGCAGCATCTCTATAGCAACACAAGGAGTTCCATCATTGGCTATTGCAAGCGAAGTATAATATGCATCTCCTGCTGAAAAGCCCGCATTCCCTACTGTTCCCCAACTACCTTGGCTATACTTCATTACTGTAGCACTATTATTAGCTCTATAAGCGACAAAAGGAGTTCCATTATTGTCTATTGCTAGGGAAATAAAAGTTACAGATTTGTTAGAAAATCCCGCATTACCTACATTTATCCAATTACTTTCGTTATATTTCATTACTGTGGCTCTATAGGAATATCCACTATCTTGATAAGCAACATAAGGTGTTCCGTTCTCGTCTATTGTAAGCGAAGTATAATCTGCACGTCCGGCAGAAAATCCTGCATTACCTACATTTATCCAATTGTTTCCATCATATTTCATTACTGTAGCTTTTTTGTCATTTCCCAAATCTTGATAGGCAATATAAGGTATCCCATTGCCGTCTATCGCAAGGGAAATGTAATCTGCACGTCCGGCAGAAAATCCTGCATTACCTACATTTACCCAATCGCTTCCATCATATTTCATTACTGTAGCTTTATAGCCATTTGCCCAATCTTGATAAGCAACATAAGGAGCTCCGTTCCCGTTTATTGCAAGGGAAGTGTAATCTGCACGCCCAGCAGAAAAACCTTGATTATTACCTACATTTACCCAATTGCTTCCATTATATTTCTTTACTGTAACTCTAGAGGAATTATTTCCATCACTATACGCAATATATGGTATCCCATTTCCGTTTATTACAAGTGAAGGGAAATTTATTCCTCCATCGGAAAATCCTGGAGTACCTACAGAAATCCAACTGTTTCCATCATATTTCATTACTGTAGCTTTACTGCCATTCTTATAATCTTTGTAAGCAACATAGGGAGTTCCGTTTCCGTTTATTGCAACTAAAGGGAAACGTACCTCGCCATCAGAAAACCCTGCAGAACCAACATTATGCCACTCTTGTGCTACAATTAAATTAGTTAAAAATATTGCACAAAATAGTAAGTATTTAATGTATTTCATCTTATTCCTATCAACATTTTATAATAAAACATAAAGTATTATCGCAAGTAATTACATTATTTTAATACCTTATTTAGATTGAAAGATAAAAAAGAGTCTCTTTGAATTGTAACTGAAACTATCCAGTTTAAGAATTATATAGAGAATGTCTTCACAAGCGGAATGAAACAATCTAGTTATAAAATCTCAATTTTAATAAATTATTATTAAGAAAATAGCAAATTACAATAGATCGTTTCGTTTCTCTCGCATTGTAAAAGTTAGTAGTAATAAGCAAATTCTTTATTGATAATTAGGAAATATACTTATTTTATCAAGTAAGAATTATTTTAAGACTTTCAAATAAAGTTTTTAGTTTTCTTTTATCTGTAATATTCGTATCAAAACAATAAAATTAGTGCTTATCAAATAATTAATTGTTATTTTTTTATTACGATAATTTATTATCGGTTCTAACTTTCCATATTGGGAGAAACATATGTCAAAGAAAAAAAAAGAAAATAATAATTCTATTAAATCTGAAAAAAATGGAAGTAAAAAACTTACTAATACTTTCTACGAAAAAGAATTGGCAAAGTTACAAGTTGAATTGGTAAAACTGCAAGAGTGGATTAAAGAAAAAGGATTAAAAGTTGTAGTTATTTTTGAAGGACGAGATGCTGCCGGAAAAGGAGGAGTTATTAAAAGAATAACTCAAAGCTTAAATCCAAGAATTTGTAAAGTAGTTGCTCTTGGAACTCCTACTGAAAGAGAAAAAACACAATGGTATTTCCAAAGATATGTTGCTCATTTACCGGCAGAAGGAGAAATGGTTTTATTCGATAGAAGTTGGTATAACCGTGCCGGAGTTGAAAAAGTAATGGGATTTTGCACAGATGAAGAACATAAAGAATTCCTACGGTCATGTCCGGAATATGAAAGAATGCTAGTTCGCTCAGGAATAATATTAATAAAATATTATTTTTCTGTTAGCGATGATGAGCAGGAAAAGAGATTTCAAGCCAGAATTCATGATAGAAGTAAACGTTGGAAACTAAGTCCAATGGATTTAAAATCAAGATCACATTGGGTAGAATACTCTAAGGCAAAAGATGAAATGTTTGCTTACACTGATATTAAGCAAGCCCCATGGTATGTTGTAAACGCTGATAACAAAAAGAAAGCACGATTAAATTGTATGAACCATTTGCTAAGCTTGATAGAATATGAAGATTTAACACCTTCACCAATTAAGCTTCCACCAAGGCAAGAAAATAAAGGTTATATTCGTCCTCCACTTTCAGATCAGACCTTTGTTCCGGAAGTTTATTAACTTAGACTAAATCGAATAATAATATTATTCATACTTTATTCTGAGAACTAGAATTAAAAATTGTGAATTATTTTAATGTAACTTTTATTCTTAATCTATAATATTAAAACATGAATTTAAGAGACAAACTTCACGAGATAATCTTTGAAGCTGATACAAAAGCAGGAAAAGTATTTGATCTTGTATTAATTGCAAGTATTATTCTAAGTGTAATAATTGTTATGCTAGATAGTGTAAAATCAATTAATGAGGTATATGGAGAAACACTTTATAAGATTGAATATTTTTTCACAATATTATTTACAATTGAATATTTGTTAAGAATTATAAGTGTAGGCAGACCATTAAAATATATGAAAAGTTTTTTTGGTATTGTTGATCTCTTAGCAATTGCCCCAACCTACATTGGATTATTTTTCCCAACAACAAGATATTTTACAGTTGTTAGAATTTTAAGAGTTCTTAGAATTTTTAGAGTATTAAAATTCGTTCAATATTTAGGAGCTGCTAAAAGTCTTTTGGTTGCTTTAAGAAACAGCAGAAGAAAAATAACGGTTTTTATTTTTACAGTTTTAACGCTTGTAATAATTTTTGGATCTTTAATGTATATTATTGAAGGCGAAGAACATGGTTTTTCAAGTATTCCGCGAAGTATTTATTGGGCAATTGTTACTTTAACAACAGTAGGCTATGGAGATATTTCACCCAGCACTCCTTTAGGACAAACTTTTGCAGCTTTTATTATGATTTTGGGTTATGGAATTATTGCCGTACCAACTGGAATTGTTACCGCTGAAATGACAAAAACTGATGAAAAAGTAAGTACACAAGCATGTAGAGAATGTAGTATGGAGGGGCACGATCATGATGCTCAATATTGTAAATACTGTGGAAGTAAATTAAATTGACAAAATCTTATAATACAATTATTTTTTACATACCACTGTCCTTTGTTTTACAGAGAAAAATCATATCTTAAAAAAAATATTTATTTATTGTTAACATACATCTGTCTAAAATAGAAGAGATATTTAATGATCCATAAGGTTTCTAGGCTTTGGCAAGCGACAACCAGATATGTGGGGGCAAGCCAGCAGTTAAGATATTTTTTTAGAAGTTTCTAATTTTTTCAGCATGGAAAGGTTGAGTTACTCAAAAAATTTTGAAAGAAGTGGCGACAAAGTCGCCGGAATGTACGTCCCTGAAATAGGTTGACCGTTTATCAGTTAATATTCACCTCTAACTTTGATCGAAAATGATCCGAAGAGAGGTCTTGGTTAAAATGATGGTC
>PDWI01009659.1_pt1 | contig 14095 bp, 10 predicted proteins | sample 1430891 | NCBI WGS metagenome assembly PDWI01 (sample SAMN01162508, study PRJNA174530) | Oral metagenome, whole genome shotgun sequencing project. | biome: Marine environment; feature: Marine mammal; material: Swab sample of the gingival sulcus; isolation source: swab sample of gingival sulcus...
TTGTTTTGCGAGTTTCGGCCAAAAACCTGCTTGTCACTGCGTTTGGAGATCCCCTCTACCAGTACCTCGAAGGTTTTTCCCACATCCTTCTTATTGCTTTCATGGGAGAGCTCCTGCTGTAAGGCAATGATTTCACTTAGCCGTTGGCTCTTTACCGCCTCCGGCACATCATCGGGAATGCGATTGGCGGCCAGCGTACCCGGCCTTTGGGAGTATTTAAACATAAAGGCGTAATCGTATTGCACCCAACGCATCAATGCCAGGGTCATTTGGTGATCCTCTTCGGTCTCGCCACAAAATCCGGCGATGAGGTCTGTGGTGATGGTGGCCTCCGGTAAGTATTGCCTGATGGCGCGAATCCGATCCATATACCACTCCCGGGAGTATCGCCTGTTCATTTTTCGTAATACCTTTGTGCTTCCCGACTGGGCCGGAAGGTGGATGCTTCGGCAGATGTTGGGGTGTGCCTGCATCACTTGCAGCAGTTCATCGCTAAGATCTTTGGGATGGGAGGTGGCAAAGCGTACCCTTAGCTGTGGGCTCACCGCTGCAACCCGTTCTAACAGTCCGGGGAAGGAGAGGGTTTCCCCCGCTTCCTCTTCCCATCGGTAAGAGTTGACATTCTGGCCCAGCAGGGTGATCTCCTTATAGCCATCGGCCACCAGCTTTTTTGCTTCGTTCACGATGGTTTGGGGATTGCGGCTTCGCTCTTTTCCCCTGGTATAAGGTACCACGCAATAGGTGCAAAAGTTTTCACATCCTCGCATGATACTGATAAAAGCAGATATGCCATTACTTACCAGTCGCACGGGATTGATGTCGTCGTAGGTCTCGGTGGTGGATAACAATACATTGATGGCTTTATCTCCATCTTCGGCAGTCTCCAACAAGCGGGGCAGATCCCGGTAGGCATCGGGCCCTGCCATGAGATCCACCATTGTCTCTTGCTGAAAGAGTTGATCTTTAAGTCGTTCGGCCATGCATCCAATGACCCCTATCTTCACCTCTTTGTTTCGCTTTTTTAGGGACGCTAACTCCCGAAGCCGTTTGTGGATACGCTGCTCCGCATTATCCCGAATGGAACAGGTGTTGATTAATACCACATCTGCCTCTTTCGCATCTTTTGCCGGGATATAGTGGTGGTCAGACAATACGGAAGCGACAATCTCACTATCGGAGAAATTCATCTGACACCCATAGGTTTCAATATATACCTTTTTCTTCTTTTCCAACTTCGATGGTTTTACGCTCATTCTTTTCGTTCGTGCGGCAAAAGTAGTAAACAATTGGGAATTGGTACTTTTTGCCCTTGCCCATTGGTTTGGGGGTATGATCATAAGCCTTTATGGTAATGGGATGACCCCCCCCCATGACTGTAAGAAGAGATACAGCGGAATGATTATGGGGTTGGAAGTCGGAAGACGGAAGTTGGAAACAATTTTTGCAAATGTTGCGGTTAAACCAAGCCAAAGGGTACAAGACATAAACATATAAAAGAAAATTATACTTTTGTGCCGTGAAAACAGGGAGCTTCTCTTTTCTCGATATAGGTATAGTGCTGATTATCAACTAAAAAAGGGATCTTTGTGTTAAAATATTAAATTTGATACGTGTATGTTGAAGAATCTTGTGATTGTGGAGTCTCCGGCGAAAGCCAAGACCATTGAAGGGTTTTTGGGGAAAGAGTTTACCGTGAAGTCCAGCTTTGGGCATGTCCGTGACCTGTCAAAGAAAGACCTGGGGGTGGATATCGAAAATGATTTTAAACCGGAGTACCAGGTCAGTAACGACAAGGTCAAAGTGGTGAAGGAGCTTCGTAAACTGGCTGATGAGGCGGAAGTTATCTGGTTAGCCTCCGATGAAGACCGGGAGGGGGAAGCCATCTCCTGGCATTTGGTGGAGACCCTGAAACTGGATATGGAGAAGACCAAGCGTATTGTCTTTCACGAGATTACCAAGAGTGCTATTTTGGAGGCCATCAACAATCCACGTAGCCTGGATATTAATTTGGTGAATGCCCAACAGGCGCGTCGTGTGCTGGATCGGCTGGTGGGTTTTGAGCTCTCCCCCGTTCTTTGGAAAAAGGTAAAACCGGCTCTTTCTGCAGGCCGTGTGCAGTCGGTCTCTGTGCGGCTCATCGTAGAGCGAGAACAGGAGATTAAGCAATTTGAGGTAAGCGATTACTACCGGGTGACCGCCCGTTTTACCATCGAGAAGAGTGACGTAAAATCCACTTTGGAGGCCGAACTCCCGAAACGGTTTACTTCCCGTGAAGAGGCCCTCTCCTTTCTGGCGAAGTGTCAGGGAGCCTCCTTCTCCATTGCCCACATTGAGACCAAACCGGCTTCCAAATCTCCGGCACCTCCCTTTACAACCTCTACCCTTCAACAGGAGGCTTCTCGAAAACTGAACTTCTCCGTGGCTAAGACCATGCTTGTGGCGCAACAACTGTATGAGTCAGGGAAGATCACCTATATGCGTACCGACTCGGTAAACCTCTCCAAAACGGCCATTGCCATGGCAAAGGAGAAAATTGCTGAACTGTATGGCGAGTCGTACATCAAGGTACGTCAATATACCACCAAGGCGAAGGGGGCACAGGAGGCGCACGAGGCTATCCGTCCAACCTACCTTACCACCCAGCATATTTCGGGTGATAGCGCTCAGCAGCGTCTTTACGACCTTATCTGGAAGCGTACCATTGCCTCTCAGATGAGTAGTGCAACGTTTGAAAAAACAACGGTTAATATTGACATTTCCACCACCCAGGAGCGCTTTCAAGCCAAGGGTGAGATGCTGATCTTTGACGGTTTCCTGAAGGTTTACCTGGAGTCAAAGGATGATGAGGAGGATGAAGAGGTGAAAGGGGTGCTCCCTCCCATTGCGGTAGGGGATATCCTGAAGGCCGATGCCATTCATGCCACCCAGAAATTTGCGGTTCCACCGTTTCGTTACTCGGAGGCCAGCCTGGTAAAACGAATGGAAGAGTTGGGGATTGGCCGTCCCTCTACCTATGCGCCCACCATTTCTACCATCCAGAAGAGAGGCTATGTGGAGAAGGTGAACGACCCGGGTCAAAAACGGGAGTACGAAATCCTTTCGTTGAAGCATAACCAGATATCCGAGAAAAAGAAGTCAGAGAAGTTTGGCGTCATCAAGGGAAAGTTGGTGCCCTCCGATGTGGGAAAACTGGTCAATGAGTTTCTGATGAATAACTTCGGGGAGGTGATGGATTATAACTTTACCGCCAATGTGGAGCGGGGATTTGATGATATCGCCCACGGCAAGATGGTGTGGAATGAAATGATCCATGGCTTTTACGGCCCCTTCCATAACCGCATCGAAGAGGCGCTGAAGAGTACGGAGAAAGTGAAGGGCGAGCGGCTTCTTGGAACCGATCCGGAATCGGGCAAGAACGTCTATGTGAAGATTGGGCGTTTCGGTCCAATGGTTCAGATCGGAGAGAAAGAGGATGAGGAGAAACCCCGTTTTGCCGGGTTGAAAAAGGGGCAGTCCATGGATGATATTGACCTGAAAGAGGCCCTGAAGCTTTTTGAGTTCCCGAGAAAGATTGGCCAATACGAGGGGTATGAGATGTCTGTATCCATCGGCCGTTTTGGTCCTTATGTGCGACACAACAACAAATTCTTCTCCCTGGCAAAGACCGATGACCCGGCCACCGTCGATGCTTCAAGAGCCATCGAACTCATTGAGGCCAAGAGGGAGAAAGACCGTCAAAATGAAATCGCCACCTTTGACGGAGATCCGGTGGTTCAAGTCCTCAACGGCCGTTATGGCCCCTACTTTAAAATAGGCAAAGAGAATTTCCGTATCCCTAAAACACAGGATCCCAAAGCCCTTACGCGTGAGGAGTGTTTGAAGATGGCAGAGGAGCAGCGGGGAAAAAAGAAAACCAGAACATCCCGGGCCAAAAAATAGTGTACCTTTGGGGTAAAATCGTCTTGGATGGAACTTGCGGTATATTTTGACCCTGTAGAGATTGAAAAGATAAACTTCCCCAGCTCGCGGAAGCCAAAACTGTTGGATAAGAGTTTAATTCACACTGCCGATCGGGGGTTTCCCGATATGGAGGCGGTGACGATCGCCCTTATCGGTGTTCCTGAAGAGCGGGGAAGCGTGAATAACAAGGGGTGTGCCCAGGGGCCCGACCATATCCGCCAACAGCTCTATCAACTCTTTCCCGGGGAGTGGAACCTTATTCTGGGAGACCTTGGGAATATCAAGAGGGGCCATAGCCTGAAAGATACCTTTTTTGCCCTGAGTACTATTTGTGAAGAACTCCTCAAAGCCAAGGTGATCCCCCTTATTCTTGGGGGGAGCCAGGATATTACCTGGGGCGTTTATCAATCTTTCCAGCAGCTTGGCCAGATCATCAATATCACCAGTGTGGATAGCCGTTTTGACCTGGGAGAAGAGGAGGAGGCATTGACCTCGGAGTCCTATTTGAGCAAGATTCTACTCCAAAAACCTAACTACCTGTTTAACTACACCAACATCGGTTATCAATCCTACTATGTGGACCGCGATACGGAGAAGTTGATGAATAAACTCTACTTCGACATTTGGCGGTTGGGAAACATACGGGCTGATATTGAAGAGGCAGAACCCCTTGTGCGGAATGCGGATTTACTTACCATTGATATCTCTGCCATCCGCCAGTCGGAGGCTCCGGGCAATCGAAATGCGGGGCCCAATGGCTTTTCCGGTGAAGAGATGTGCCAGATAATGCGCTATGCCGGTTTAAGTGATAAGCTGTCGGTTGTGGGCCTCTTTGAGTACAACCCCTCCCTCGACCGCAATGCACAAACGGCAGCGCTTATGGCCCAGATGATTTGGTACTTCTGTGAGGGATATACACACCGTAAAAAGGATTTCCCCTATCGGGATGAGCGAAAGAAAGATTATGTGCGTTACGTGGTACCGGTAGAGGGTCACAATGAGGCTCTGATCTTCTATAAATCCAAAAAAAGCAACCGATGGTGGATGGAGGTGGAGTGTCCTTCCAATGCTAAAGCGCGCTATGAACGCCATTTTATGTTGCCTTGTACCTACAAAGATTACGAAACTGCCTGCGCCAATGATATTCCCGACCGCTGGTGGAAGGCCTATCAAAAGATGATGTAATTGGCGTTTGGCCACAAAGTCCAACTTTTTTCTGATACTTCTCTTTAAAAATAGCGCAAACCGAAAGCAAGCGTAAGCGGGCTTATCTTTTGCGAAGGTGCAAGCCTGTTTTATGCAAAAGGGTCATATTCCTGCATTATCGTGCTACTGTTGCATATTTTTTTCAAAGGGTGTAACGTTTTTAGGATTTTCACCATCTAAAGAGAAGTAGTGATATAATATGCTGAGATATGATAGAGATTTCCGGACTACACAAATCGTATGTGAATGGTAAAAATAGGCTGCATGTACTGAAAGGCATCGACTTGAAGATTGCACAGGGGGAGTTGGTCTCTATCATGGGCTCTTCCGGTTCGGGAAAGTCCACGCTGCTGAATATTATCGGTTTGTTGGACAACCATGATGAGGGGGCCTATCTGTTGCATAATATCCCCATAGATAATTTGAGCGAAAAACAGGCAGCTCACTATCGTAATAAGTTGTTAGGTTTTGTTTTTCAATCATTTAATCTTATCTCTTTTAAAACAGCATTGGAGAATGTGGCTCTCCCGCTGAGCTACCAGGGGGTGAGTCGAAAGCGACGCAATCGCTTGGCAATGGCGTACCTGGAGAGAATGGGTCTTAAGGATTGGGCTGACCATTTGCCCTCCGAACTCTCGGGGGGACAAAAGCAGCGGGTGGCCATTGCCCGCTCGCTGATTACCCAACCCAAGGTGATTCTTGCCGATGAACCTACCGGCGCCCTTGACTCCGCAACATCCTATGAGGTGATGGAGGTGCTCAAAGAGGTTCATGAGACGGGGATTACCGTTGTTATTGTTACCCATGAAAACGATATTGCTGCCATGACAGACCGGGTTATCTATCTTAAAGATGGCCGGATTGAACGTATTGTGGAGAATAACCTTGAAACTGCACCTGCTCATGTTTAGTCGTGATACCTGGCAAGAGATTTTTCATACGCTGCGTAAGAACAAGCTGCGAACCTTCTTAACGGGGTTTTCCATCGCCATTGGTATCTTTATGCTTATTCTTCTGTTAGGCCTTTCCCGCGGGATCCAAAACGGCTCCCGGCAAAACTTCATGTCTCAGGCTCAAAATAGCATTAGCATTTATGGCGGATCTACAAACTTAGCCTATAAAGGAACCAATCCGGGAAGATATATCCGTCTGAGAAATAAGGATTTCCCCGCGTTGAAATCCATCATAAAAAAGGGCCACAACTTTGCTTACGAAACCTACATCCCCGGAAGTATCGTCGTCTCCTATGGGAATAACTTTGGAAACTTTGACGTGGATCCGGTGTCGGAAGATTTTGACAAGCTGATTGGCATCACCATGACGGAGGGACGCTTTATCAATGTGATGGATATGGAGGAGCGACGGAAAGTAGTGATCATTGAGGATAAAGTGAATAAGGTGTTAAATCCTTCGTCCTCTCTTTTGGGGAGAGAGATTGTGATCAATGGCCTTCGTTTCCGTGTGGCCGGCATCTTTACACAGTCGCGTTTTTCTTTTAACCAGGGCGAGGGCGGCCGGATCTTTATGCCGGGTAGTACGGCGCAAATTCTGTTTGGAAGCCCGGATCATCTCACTGAGATTGGCTTTATGTTGGATGATATGACCCAGGAGGAGAGCTTAGAGGTGGAGAAGAAGATTACACGTCTGTTGGCCGCGCGGCATAATTTCCATCCCAACGACCTGAATGCCCTGTGGATCAATAATAATATTGAAAATGCAAAAGAGTTTCAAACGGTGTTTAAAGGGATCGAGAGTGCCATCTGGTTTATTGGCGTTTTCATTCTCATATTAGGCATTATCGGGGTTTTTAATATCATGATGATTATTGTGAAAGAGCGGACCAAAGAGATCGGCATCCGAAAAGCCATAGGAGCCTCTCCGGGGGAGGTGATCAAGCTCATTCTCACAGAATCCATCTTTATCACTTCTGTTTCGGGATACCTCGGGATGATTCTGGGTATTCTCTTTCTGGAGATGTTAACCCGGTTTAATTTGATTGCCAGGATAAGTTCCAATGTGGCGCTCTTTCTGGTGGAACCCCAGGTGGATATGAGGGTTGCCATAAGTGCCACGGTGGTACTTGTCTTTTTTGGCACCATCGCCGGATACCTTCCGGCACGCCATGCGGCGAAGATACGTCCTGTTGAAGCACTAAGAGATGAATAGCTATGATTTTTGATATCGATAAATGGAAGGAGATACAGGCCTATCTGAGAAAGAACAAATTACGTACGTTTCTCACGATGCTGGGCGTAGCTTGCGGGATCTTTATCCTGGTCACCCTGCTGGGCCTTGGCGAGGGTTTCAACAACGCCATGCGGGCCCAGATCTCCGATGCCGCTTCCAACTCGGCCTTTTTCTGGTGTAATAAAACCACAAAGCCCTATAAAGGATTACCCGCTGGTAGGGACTATAACTTTCATAACCGTGATATGCACATCCTTAAAGAGCGGATTCCCGGAATCGCCTACATTGCACCGGAAGTGAGAGGATGGGGGGGAAATGGAGATTACAATACGGTATACGAAGATAAAAGAGGGAACTTCTCGGTTCAGGGGGCTTCTCCCGACTTCTTTGTCATCAATCCCGTCTCTGTGCTCAGTGGGCGAAACCTCACCATCCGCGACGTGGAGAATAAGCTAAAGGTTGCCGTCATAGGTCCTCGCGTGAGGGAGGTTCTGTTTGATCCGGAGGAAGAGGCCGTGGGGAAATATGTCCGGGTGAATGGAATGTACGTGTTGATTGTGGGAGTGGTGAAACCCGAGAACAATAGCTTTGGGAATAAAAAGAATGCGCTGTTCATGCCCTATACCACGCTGCAACAGATCTATGGCTATGGTGATCGTGTGTGGTCTTTCATGGTGGCCCTGCACCCTGAGGTCGATGTGGAGACGGTTGAAAAGGAGGTGCTGGCCATCATCTCTTCCCAACACAAGATTGCTCCCGATGACTACCAGGCCATCGGTCGGGTGAATGTGGCCGATATCTTTGAAAAGATCTCCGCCTTTTTTAAGACCATCACTGTACTGTTGTGGGTAATAGGGATGGGAACACTCATCATTGGCGCGATAGGAGTGAGTAACATCATGTTGGTGGTGGTGAGGGAACGTACCAAAGAGATCGGCATAAAACGGGCCATTGGTGCCACCCCCCATAACATTATCAAGCAGATCCTCTTTGAGACCATTGCGCTAACCGCTTTTGCCGGCTTCTGGGGCTTTGTGCTGGGAGTGGCCATTGTAGAAGGGGTAAATGTCTTTGCGGAAAAGGCCGGAGGGGTTAGTGCAGGAATCCCCCTTCTAAATCCCCATGTGGACTTTCATATTGCCCTTGTTGCATTGGGGATTCTGCTCCTTTTCGGCTCGCTGGCAGGATTGCTTCCGGCTCAACGTGCCATAAGCGTAAAACCCATTGAAGCACTGAAAGAAGATTAATTAAACGCTATCATAGAACCATAAAAAAATCCATATAAAATGAAAAAAGTATTTCGCTGGATCCTGATCTTGATTATTCTCGCCATTTTTGCAGGCACCCTCTATTTTCTTTATACCAAGTCGAAGCCCAAACCGGTGACCTATGAATTGAAGCATCCCTATATTTCGAGCATCGAGAAGAAATCCATTGCCACCGGTTCGGTGATTCCCCGTAAGGAGATTGAGATAAAACCACAAGGCGTTTCGGGTATTGTGGATAAACTCTACTTGGAACCCGGGGCGATAATCAAAAAGGGTGATCCCATTGCCAAGGTGAAGATCATTCCGGATATGATTAATCTACGTTCTGCCGAATCGCGGGTAAAGCAGGCTGAACTCAATTTTAAAAATGCCTCATTGAATTATCATCGTGATCGAGGGCTATATGAAAAAGAGATTATTGCAAGAAAGGAGTATGAACAGACGGAATTGATTTATCAAACCAAGCAGGAGGAGTTGGAGACGGCTAAGGATAACCTGCAGTTGATTCGAGACGGGGTAACCAAAAAGATGGGTAGTGCGACCAACACTCTTATCCGTTCCACCATTGATGGGATGGTTCTGGATATTCCGGTCAAAGAGGGTTATTCGGTCATTCAGAGTAATACTTTCAACGCCGGTACCACCATTGCTATCATTGCGGATATGAATGAGATGATTTTTCAGGGGATGATTGATGAGACCGAGGTGGCGAAGCTCTATGAAGGGATGGATCTTTCGCTCACCATTGGCGCCCTGGAAGATACTACCTTCCCCGCTCGTTTGGAGTATATCTCCCCCAAAGGGGTGGTTGCCAATGGCGCCACAAAATTTGAGATAAAGGCGGCACTCTATGATATGCACGGTATGTTTATCCGTTCAGGATACTCTGCAAATGCAGAGATTATTCTGGATAAACGGGATAGCGTCTTGGTGATTGACGAGGGGCTATTGACCTTCCAAAATGACTCCACCTTTGTGGAAGTGGAAACCGACCAGCCGCAGGTGTTCGAGAAGAGGGCCATAAGGACAGGCCTCTCAGATGGCCTCAAAGTGGAAGTGCTTTCGGGTATTGATGAGGAGACAAACATCAAGGGACAGGTGCTAAAGGAGTAACTGTGGGCGTTGTTAGGGCTTTCTTCTTATCCGGAGGCGTATGCTGATCTTTTGCTCTCTTAGATCCATGATTGGTTTCTCAAAGTAGGTATGTAAAAGGGTGGAGCTTCCGATCACAGTGGCCCGGAACAGGAGATACTTCAGCACGCCATCCACTATGTGATATACAAAACAACCAATAATAACTATATATTATCTATTTGTCAAATAGGATAATAAGTGTTTTTCGTTGTTTTTCCGTTAATGATGATTAATTGCATATATTTGTGTGTTGTAGTGCATTTAGGGAAAGTATGCTATATAAAAGAAATTTCACAGAGTTAACAGAAGAAGAGCAAGTCGAGTTAGAGAAAGCTAAACTTTATTATAACAAATTTAAGTTAGATGGGTTTTCTTCTAACCAACTTTTCAAATATCATGAATTACTCCCCAATGCTTACTATCACTATAATTCTATATTTCCAAATAACTATTTAAATATAAACAAACTCAAAGAGGTGGAGTATCTTGAAACTTTGGGAAATCAATTTCAACATTTATTAGATTCAAGACCAACGGAAAGAGATATTCTAAACTTTATAAATGAAGATTATAATTTTAATATTATTGCATCTTTATTTCACGCAGGATATGACTTTGGACATCATAAAGCATTTTTGTTCAAAGAGTTTGAATTGACATCAACATTTAGAGCTGATTATTTGTTGGTAGGAAAATCTTCTGGAGGATACAATTTCATATTTGTTGAATTGGAAAGTCCATATGGACAAATAACATTAAAAAATGGAGAATTTGGTTCCACATTTAGAAAAGGAATAAAACAAGTGGAGGATTGGGATAATTGGATAGAGGGGAACTTTAATTCTTTAAAATTAGTTTTTAATAAATTTAAAAGTCCAATAAAGAGTTTACCTGAAGAATTTATGACTTTGGATAAGTCTCGGATTAATTATGTCGTTGTTGCAGGCAGAAGGTCTGACTTTAAGGATAAAACATACGAACTGAAAAGAAAGTATTTAAAAAGAAACAATATCAAAATTTTACATTATGATAATATAATTGATTCTTTTGACTTTTTAAAAATGGCAAAAAAATATTGATAGGAAACGCACTACAACACAAGTGTATAAATAATGCGGGTGGAGTAGGAGTTCAAAAAGTTGTTCAATTTGTTCGCACTTTTGCTTTTATTTCGTATTTTTGAGGAGTTACAAAATAAAAGACGGCAAGTGCTATCAGCCGTGCGAATTTGAAAACTATCGCTTTCAAATCCGCTGACTAATATTTATGGACAGGCTAAATTATTGACAAATATTAAGATTCAAGAAGTCGATTTTTGTTATAAAGACAGTATAAATGGACAAATTACTTTTGGTAATTATGAGCCAACAGGAATAGTTTCTTTGAAAGACGGGGCTCTAATTATTTCATCAAAATTTTCTATAAGTTTTCCTGAACAGTATCAAATGCCTGACCGTTTAACTAATGAATACTTTGAAAGGCAAAAAATATTTGCAGAAAAATCTCATATAAGCAGTGGTAGTGTTTTTATGCTAAATGGTAATCTTGAGAAACAGTGGGAAGTCATTTTTAAGGAAAGAAGAGTGGAAAAGATAAAAAAACTGTCTGATGAGAGCATTATTGCTGTTGGAGAAAGTGTTGATATGAAATTCTTTTGGATTGCTAAAATTAATAGACAAGGTGAAATAATTTATAACAAAAGCTATAAGTTTAAAAGAAGACCAAATATTGAAAATATTGAAATTGACAGCCTAAATAACCTCTATATATTATTGTCAACAGAGAAAATTCAGCCTATAAGAATAACAAAACATTACGGCAAGAAACGTATCAATTTTTTTAAAGAAACTGTTATGGAAGATGATATCTATTTATTAAAACTAACACCTTCTGGAAGAATAAAATGGAAAACAGTTATTGACAAAAGGAAAAATTTTAGTGCTTATGGGAACAATTTAATAATTGGAAAAGATATTTATTTATCAACTTCATATGAAGGATTTATAAAAGAAAATAAAGAGTGGTGTAAAAAAGAAGGCGGAAATATATATCAACTGAGTGAAGAAGGCAAAATTTTGAATGTTTATCAAAATGAAAATAAGAGTATTTATTTGCTTGGCAATAAATTAATATTTTTATCCCGTGTAGGTAATGATACTTTGCACTTATATCAAAAAGAAAAATCCGCTATTAAATTAGTTGAAACGATTGTATTTAAAAAAATAGAAAAACAATTTTTTACAGAGAAATCCCTATCAGCAGAATATAATAATTATATAATAGGAACTAACAATCATAATCTTGGATGTATTGTAATTGAGTTTGATAAACAAAATAAATACACAGGATATTGGGAATATGATAATTCAAGCTTTGTGGATGCAACAATAGGTTCAGATAATTCAATTGTATTAATTGCAGAGAACTATTCAAACCTTAATCCAAATAATAGTAGTGAGAAAAAACACTCGATAAGATTGATAATAATAGATAAGAAACAGTAGCTAACATAAGTGTATAAATAATGCGGGTAGAGTAGGAGTTCAAAAAGTTGTTTAATTTGCCCGCACTTTTACTTTTATTTCGTATTTTTGAGGAGTTACAAAATAAAAAGACGGCAAGTGCTATGAGCCGTGCAGATTTAAAAATTATCGCTTTCAAATCCCGCACTATTCATACACTGTGGCCGTTGTAACTCATTTCTGACTCTGGCAACTCCAGATAGAAATAACAAATTAATATATTTTAATCTTCGCAATTCGATGAATTAATGTTGTTAATGTAAAATAATATGTCTATAAGCAAATTGACGAAACATTAAAATTATTGATAATCAGTAACTATTTGTTAAACAGGTCATGATCAAGATGAATAAACTTTTTATTACAATATTATTTATAATTGCTAGATGCACTTTTGTACAAGGACAAACGGGGTATGTTAACCTTGCAATTATTGACTCAGATGGTGATTCAAATTCTTTTGTTGGTCAAATACAATTGATTGGAGATGATACTAAAAATAGTAAATCTAGAATGTATTTTGGAAATTCGATTTATCAATTAAATGTTGGTAATTATTCAATTGTCATTCCTAATATTTATCAAGAGACAATCGATAAAAATGTTAGGCTTATCAATACATTTGATACTTTGAGTTTTCAAATATTAGATTCAGATACAGTCAACTTAATATTGGAATCGAAGATTGATTCTATATTCCCGACCAAAAAAGAATATATTGATATTATTGATCTGAGAGGAGATTTTTACTGTTATGGATATGACTGTACAGACTCTGATAACAGAAGATACGGAATAAAAATAGGATATTATTGTCAGGTTGCTGGTATTAGTGGAAACATATATTCGGTTTATGTTTCTGACAGTTTAATTCTTCAAATTAGAACTGAGAATCATGACAAAACATATTATTATAACTATCAGGTTAATCCTGACAAGAAAATAATTATTGAAAAATACTTAATGGATTATAATGAAATATTATCATTTATTAGAGAAAATATAAAAGAAGGAAAACTAAAATACGAGTTAAGTTGGAGGGGAAAAAAACTATAAAAACGAGTTACAATACAAGTGTATAAATAATGCGGGTGGAATTGGGGTTCAAAAAGTTGTTCCAATTAGCCCGCACTTTTGCTTTTATTTCGTATCTTTGAAGAGTTACAAAATAAAAGACGGCAAGTGCTACGAGCCGTGCAGATTTAAAAATTATCGCTTTCAAATCCCGCACTATTCATACACTAAACCGTTGTAAGCAATTTAACCAAACTAAATACACACTAATGGATTCACCAAAAAATTTAAGACATAAACCAATAATATCAGTAAATGACTATGATAAAATTGATGCGCAATACAGAAAAAACACTGATGTAAGAGCTTTGTCAATTGGAAACGCACAATACGACATAGATGAAATTTCACTAAAAGTTTGGAGGCATACTGGAGAGAAATGGACTAGACAAAGTGAAGAACTACCTTTGCATAGAAGTTTAGATTTAAATATACTACTATTGGGAGCTTTAATGACTGATATCACATCAGGATATCCAAAAACAAATTTAAGAGAAGAAATTGACAGGCAAGATGATGTAGAGAGCATAAAAGATTACTATAAGAATCACGAAAGTTTTTTAAAACCAAGATTGGAAGAGTTAAGAGAAAAACTTAATGAATTTTTAAAATAATGAATAGAACTCTTTTAAATATTATTTCCTCTGATAGTGTTTCAAAAAGTGTGTCTGATTAGGGAATAAAAAGGTCTTCTTAAATTAGTTTTGCATGAATAACAACAAACATGTTTAACCAAAATAAAAA
>PDWI01006884.1_pt1 | contig 14093 bp, 14 predicted proteins | sample 1430891 | NCBI WGS metagenome assembly PDWI01 (sample SAMN01162508, study PRJNA174530) | Oral metagenome, whole genome shotgun sequencing project. | biome: Marine environment; feature: Marine mammal; material: Swab sample of the gingival sulcus; isolation source: swab sample of gingival sulcus...
AGGGCGGCCTGTGCCGACTCTTTCATGACGTCCCCCAGTTTGCCGGTGAGGATCAATTTACCTTTACCGGGCATGGTCGTGACTTCGATATGGAGCAACTCCCCACCCACGGGTGTCCAGGCGAGTCCGACAGCCACACCGGGCGGCAAGGTGGTTTCCTTTGCATCATCAAGGAAATGCGGCGGTCCGAGCAAGGTGTAGAGATTCTTGGCCGTCACCTTAAACGGGCCTTTCTCTCCTTCGGCTTTTTTACGAGCCATTTTTCGGCAAAGAGTACCGATCTCCCGTTCAATGTTACGTAATCCAGCCTCACGGGTATACTCGCGGACAACCTTGCCGACGAGCTTGTCGCTGATGACCAGCTCCCCGTCCTTGAGGCCGTTTTCTCCTATCTGGCGCGGTATAATATACCGTCTTGTGATAACCGTCTTTTCCTGTTCGGTATAGCCGGGGATACGGATAATCTCCATTCGGTCTCGGAGCGGGCCGGGAATGGAATCAAGCATATTAGCGGTACAAATGAACATGACCTTGGAAAGGTCAAACGGTACATTCAAATAGTGATCGGTAAAGGAAAAGTTTTGTTCTGGATCGAGAACTTCGAGAAGCGCGGAAGACGGGTCGCCTCTAAAATCCGAACCGAGTTTATCAATCTCGTCGAGCATGATTACCGGATTACGGGTGCCGCATTGCTTGATCGCCTGAATGATACGACCGGGCATGGCTCCGATGTACGTCCGGCGATGGCCGCGAATCTCGGCTTCGTCGCGCATACCGCCAAGGGACATGCGATGGAACTTACGGCCAAGGGACCGGGCAATGGAACGACCGAGTGACGTCTTGCCGACACCGGGAGGGCCGGCAAAGCACAGGATCGGGCCTTTCATTTTCGGGTTGAGTTTGCGAACGGACAAATATTCAAGGATACGCTCCTTGACTTTTTCCAGATCATAGTGGTCTTCGTTGAGAATCTGTTCGGCCTTCTTGATGTCAAGGCGGTCACGGGAGAGTTTTTTCCAGGGCAATTCAATCATCCAGTCGAGATAGGTCCGTATAACCGTGGCCTCGCTTGATTCGGCATGCATGGACTCAAGGCGGCGCAATTGCTTCCTGGCCTCTTTCATCACATCCTTGGGCATACCGGATTTCAGGAGTCCCTGTTTCAGTTCCTCCATCTCCTCGGTCTCGTCAGCCTCATCGCCCAATTCGCGTTTGATCGCCTTCAACTGCTCCCGCAGATAAAAATCACGTTGCGCCTTGTCCATGCCTTCTTTGGCCATGGTCTGAATCTTGTTCTGCATATTGGCCACTTCCACTTCCTTGAGCAGTTGGGTGTTTACCAACTCCAAACGGATCAGGGGATCGTGACATTCGAGAATTTTCTGGGCGGCATCCACTTTCATGCGCAAGTTGGATGCAATGAGGTCAGCGAGTCGACCGGGATCAGTGACATTGTTCAGCACGGACATGATATCCTGGGAAGAAATGCCACGCAGAGAGAGAATACGTTCGGACTGTTCCCGTGAGGTGCGGACAAGTGCCTCCTGCTCACTGTTCAGACTGACGACTTCCGGTTCAATGAACGGCTCCAGAGATACTATATGATATGGCTCACTGGCGATGAAACGCTTGACCTTGGCACGGGCCAATCCCTGCACCAAAACTTTAAGCCGCCCGTCGGGCATTTTCAACATACGCATGATCATGCCCACAGTGCCGGTCGTGTAGAGATCGTCCGGCGTGGGGTCTTCCACGCTCTCATCTTTCTGTGCCAAAATGAGAATGTAACGATCCCCGGCAAGGGCGGCGTCCACGGCCTGCACGGACTTTTTGCGTCCGACAAAGAGGGGGAGAATCATATAGTTAAAGACCACGATGTCACGCACAGCGAGTACCGGAAGCATCTGTGGGATATCAGCGGGATTGGGCGTAGCAAGATCATCGCCGTCACCGAAAAGAGGAGAAGAAGGGCCACCGGGCGAACCGGTCAGGGCTTCGACGATCTCGGGCAACTCTTCACCGGACCGGGTGGGCCCGCCATGTTGGGAAGATTTCGGCAAACCGGCAGGTTTTCTGTTTTGATTGATGTTTGACGTCTTGCGCCTGATTCTCGCTGGTTTTATCGGCGATTTCTTATTTTTCTTGCTCAAAAGTATGTCCTTTTATTTCTGTGCATTTGGGGCAATGAACCCCTAATAAGTCGTCAAGAGGGGTTGGCAAGTCCGTTTTTTATGTAATTTCAAACAATTTACACCCGGATTTTAAAGGAGTCCATTATTTCCGTAGCTTCGGAATCTCTGGAAACAACTTTGGTGACTCGTGCCAAGGGGGGGCCGTCATGAAGCCGCGCCCCAAAAGCCGCACGAATATCGTCATCAGCCATGGCAATTCCTTCAACATTGCCGTCCGACGTGTTGCGTACCCAGCCGACAACGCCCATATGCCTGGCCAAATCCCGAACCCATGCACGAAACCAGACACCCTGCACCTTGCCATGGACAATGAAATGAGTCTGCTTCATGCTGAGTTCCTATAGTCGCCCTTCGTCGTTAAAGCTGTAGTATTCATGATCTGTCACGATCAGGTGATCGAGAACCCGGATGTCCAGCCTTTGGGCGGTTTCCCGAATCCGCTCCGTGAGCACGATGTCTTCCTGCGAAGGGTGCGGATCCCCGCCCGGATGATTGTGTGCCAAAATGATGGAGGCTACTTCCAAACGAAGGGCGGTAGCCATAATCTCACGCGGGAACACCGGAGTGGCGTTGACCGTTCCTCTGGAAACCTGTTCCCATGCTATAACCCGATTTCTGGTATCAAGAAATGCGGCCCAAAATTCTTCGACACCTTTGTTGCCGATTCGCGCCATGGCAGCCCTGGCTACCGCCTTTGGACTGGAGAGCGGCTGCCCGCTACGTGTCGTCGCTTCTCCCACACGGGCAAACATTTCCTGTATAAGCAACCATTCGGCCTTGACGCCGTCGCCCACTCCCTTGATGCCGTTCAACTGATCGGTGCTGGCCATGACCGCATCTTTCAAAGAGCCGAACCGTGCGATCAAATCCTTGGCAAGGGGCTTGGTGTCCCTGCGCGGAAGCACTAACGCCAAAGCCAATTCTAACACCTCATAGTCGGCCAACGCCCGTGGCTCACGGGCTAATTTCTCCTTGAGCCGCTTACGGTGGCCGAGATAATGGGGCGTTGTTGTTTTACTCATATCGGAATGTCGGCAAAAAGGGTATGAATTACGGCGAATTATTAGTGCTAATACTGTCGCCCCACCTGTTTGGGCTGAAACAGCTCAATGAGTCCGGCTATAAGATTGTCAAGGACTTCATCATATTTACGGGAACCGGTTTTAATGGAAAACTCGGCATCCAGAGCAAGATCAATCATTTTGGCGACACCGGCCCGTCCGAGACGTTGCGCCACAGGCGTTTTTTTTCTGATGATATAAGGACTGCCCTTGACCTGTTCTCCGGCCACAATCTGCCCGTACATACGGGCCTGGCCGGCAAGAAAGCCTATCAGATTGAAAAGCATCTGATCCTTTGCTGACTTGTTGTGATCGTCCAAAATTCGTTTCCAGATAGCGGCTTCGGCTCCGGGCCGGGCCAACGCATCCATAAGATCGAAAAAGGCCATTTCTCCGGTCTGGGCGATGAGGGATACATGCTCTTTTCGCACCAGCTTCTCAACACCGGCCGCCAATTCGATTTTGTCCAGTTCCAACCGGGCGGCCACCGCATCCACGGGCAGAGCCTGCGTCAAAGCGCGATCTGCTCCGGGTTCAAAACGAATCTTGTTTTGTGTAGCCCAATTGCGAACAAAACCGCCAAGAGAACGATGATCTAACCCCTGCGATTCCCATAGCCAGCCAGCCTTTTTGGCTTTTTTAAACAATTTTCTGCGGGACAATGCTACCGGAACTGGTGCCTTTTTGGTTTTCCATTGTCCTTCCAGGCAAAAAATCGGGAAAACATCCGAGCCCAGCCCTTTCACTCCGGCGTCGAGCTTGTCCCAATGCTCTGCCTTGAGAGCGTGCGCACGCCTGAGGATCAATGCCTTGGGTTCCGGGAACAGGGATTTTATAGTCAGATCAGTCCAGAATGTCTGAGGCAACGGGTCATCGTCATCTCCCCAGAACGTTTTGACCGTCCAATCCTCTTTGCCGGTCTGCTGTAGCCGCTCGGCAATATGTGCCTTGAGCAACTCCGAATCCGGGCAGACAAGAAAAAGGTACTTGGGACGGTTCATGTCAATCGCCTAGTAGTTCTGTGTCATTTTGTCAGCCAGTCGACGGATTCCCAGCTTTGTGACCTCGTCATCAGCGAAGGATTCCTGGCCTGGATAAAACGGCCAGTTTTGAGAAATTCTACCGGAACTCCACAGAACGGAATCATCCGTTGCCGAACGGATAACGGCTTCAAATTCAAAAACGGCCGAGGATTGCAATGTTTTTTCACCGACACCAAAAACCGTTGTTGGCCGATAATATTTAATGATATTAATGTCTATCCACGCATCCGCCTTATTGTGGTCATCTGCCCAAACAATGGTTCCCCGGTTGGTCAACTCGTCACGCAACAACGCGCGTATACGCGGCCCCAGCCATGTCAGGGTCGTTGGATTTTCAACACCGGTTATGGCCAGCACCCGGTACTCCGGCTGTAAAACACTCTGAGACTTATCCCCAAAAGAATACCCACAACCCAACAGCAACAAAGGCAACAATAAAACTATATATGGCAAGGATTTCATCCAGTCGCTCCACGCAGATTCTTTTCTTGACGATGAATGTACGTGGAAAAAGACAAAAGGTCTACTTGGTTGACATGCTATTCAACGCTAAAAGTGACAGTAAGACGAATGGCAATCAGAGCGTGGCGGCCTTCGTCGCCCGTGCAAGACGTTTCGGAAAAAGGATTCTGTGTCAAATGCGCCTGTCGGCGCAGGATACATGATAAAAAAGACTCTCAGGCCGGAAAAGCCAAAAAAAACAGGCGTTACTCTATTGACTTTCGGGGGGGGGGGGGATACTTAAATAGTTTATGGAATAAAAGGAAAGATAGCTTATTTGAAATGCACCAAATAGATACTCCAATAAAAAGTGGCAAGGACTCATCATGGATGTCGTTGACTATATGGTGGAGGCAAAAGCTATGTTGTCGACATCGACTCCTGGTTACAAACCCAATTCCGTTGCCTGCTCGAAAACGAATATTATGCATGGTTTGAAAAGATCACCTCCGGGATAGACAGGCTCAGCGATTCTTTATTTAGCAAAAACCAATACAGACTTGATGCCGTCATCCATCCGTATATGGTTCCAGACCCATCGGGAGAATTGAGCCAACCCGATCAAAAGACGAGTGATGTGTTGACCGTGCGGACGCTTTAAAAGGATATGTCGGAATATCCATAACAGATATGACAACCCATACTGAACTGAGGTGAGCAAATGACATGGTTTACCAACTTAAAAACTCTGCATAAAATTATGTTGCCCGTAGGGTTGCTTCTTCTTTGCGCTCTTGGCGGGATCATTGGTTCTGCCGTGTTCCAAAGTGTTCAAACAATAAAAGAACTTGCCAAAAGAGAGCTTACGGAAAAAGCGCAAGCAAATGGGGAAAAGGTCAGTATCTTTATGGAATATGGACTTCTGCCAGTTGAAACACTGGCAGATTCATTTGAAGAACTCAACAAAAATAACGATTATATTGATCGCGAACAAGTTATTTCCATGCTCAAGGGAATTCTCAAGAAAAAGGAATTCATACTCTCTGCGTACACAGCATGGGAACCGAATGCGTATGATGGCAACGACGCCAGCTTTGTCGGGACAGACTGGAATTTTAAAGACGGACAGTTCACTCCGTACGTGAACAGAGTGGGCGGCAACATCAAAGTCCGATCCCTTACCAATCCTTTTGAAGAAGATTATTACCTGATCCCCAAAAAGAAAAAACAACTTGACGTGAGTGACCCTTATGAATGGGATTTCTCTGGGGATGTCCGAACATTGATTACATTTACTGCCCCTGTTGTGGTTGATGATGTTTTTAAAGGATTGGTGTCACTGGATTACGATCTACAAAAAGTCAAGGAAGAAATTAACAAGATCAAGCCCTATAAAACAGGATATGCCTATCTTCTAACAAGCGCGGGGTCTATTATCTGTCATCCCGATGATTCTCTTCTTGGCAAGAACCAATTCGATGTTGTGGCGTGGGCGAATAAACAAAAGCTCAAGGAGGCCATGCAACACAACGCAACATTCACGTTTGAAGAAACATCCTCTATCAACAACGAAAAATCCGTTTTTTGTTATGTCCCTGTCCATTTTCCCGGGACAGACAAGACCTGGTATCTGGCAATAACCGCACCGTTAGATGAAATCCTTGTTGAAGCATATGACCTGTCAACTTTTCTTGCCCTTTTGGGGATACTGGCCCTTGCCGCAACACTTTTGGCCGTATTTTGGATTTCAAAACAGATTTCCAAGCCAATTTCCCAACTTGTTCAAAAATCACAAGATGTTGCATCAGGAAACTTTGAGGCAGTTTCCACAGATTATAATTTCGGCGGAGAGCTTAATATCCTGTATGAAAGTTTTCGGGAAATGGTACATTCCCTTGTTGATAATCTTTCCAAGGCCGAAACCTTAGCCAAAGAAGCCAATGAGCAAACGCAAAAGACCAAGTCCGCTTTACATGAAGCAGAAAAGATGAAAAAGATGGCGGACATCAAAAGTGAAAGCATGTTTCAGGCCGCTTTGAAACTCGATGATGCTGTCCAAATGGTTTCCTCCGCTTCTGAAGAATTAGCTGCGCAAATCGAGCAATCCTCTACAGGATCAGAAGAGCAGAAAGACAGGGTAGCTGAAGTTGTAACGGCAACGGAAGAGATAAATGCAACAGTGCTTGAAATGACAACAAACATTATGAAAGCTTCGGAATCTGCTGATAACACAAAAGACAAAGCCATACGCGGTGCTGAAATTGTAAGCAATGTGGTAAGCCAGATGGATGAGGTCCAAACGTCAGCCGTAACTATTAAAAATAACATGGGTATACTTGGAGAACAAGTCACCAATATAGGCTCTGTCATGGACGTAATCAACGACATTGCAGACCAGACCAATCTTTTGGCTCTTAACGCTGCCATTGAAGCCGCAAGAGCGGGTGAAGCGGGACGAGGGTTCGCCGTTGTTGCTGACGAAGTTCGAAAACTTGCTGAAAAGACCATGACAGCCACAACAGAAGTTGCAACAGCTATCAAGGAAATACAGTCAGGTGTCCATCAGAACAGAGCAAGCGTTGAGGAGACCGTTGAATCAATAAACTCCGCGACAAGTATGGCAAATGAATCCGGTAACGCACTAGAAGCGATTGTCGAATTTTCAGACACCAACAGTATGCAAATCAAATCGATAGCAAACGCTTCAGAACAACATGCCTCGACGAGTGAAGAAGTTAATAGAAACATTGGGGAAATCAATCAGATATCCATTGAAACCGCTAAAGCGATGCAACTATCGGCAAACGCAATCAATGAACTGACGCAACAATGCTACATTCTTAAAGAGCTCGTTGTGAAAATGAAAGAAGAATGACGCACGTCATCTACAGCCGAACAGGATTGCAAAAGATCAAAATTCTTTACCTCAACCGTTGACGAGTCTTTGAACCTGACGGACGAAGACAGGAGTGACGACTTCTCGGCGACTGAACACGCATAAAAAACGACATCATTGTAAAATTCTGGCAAGAAAACTCCATGGCAAAATCCATCTGTACCAAACGCGAACAAGGCAAGCCTGCCCGGTCCACTGCTTGAAACAACATCGGGTCCGACTCAATGCGTAAATATATTCACTAGACCAAACGCTTTTTCGTATACTATCTGGCCAGGAAGTCGAGGACACCGGCCCCACCAAACCATGTCTATACACGGATTCTTTCCGTTCATCCATGAGAGCGCGTAGCGGCGAGGTTGCCAAGGCAAAAATTGTTCATGCGGCGGTTCTGTCAAGAAGCATCGGAGGGCCAAGCCGCTCTGGTGTTGCAGGAGCCGTCCGCTTCACTTTCGGCTGACGCGCGCCTGTTGGCGCGGGATACATTGAAAAGTACGCTCAAACGAATGAACCTATAAACGGCTCGGCGACCATACATACCACACGCCACAACAGGGAGATACCATGGAACAACTGCCGGTCCAGACTCACAAACGCGAAGAAATGGTCGACATCACCTCAACAATTCACCGCCTGATCCACGATAACGGATGGTCTGACGGCGTACTCCTGCTGTACTGCCCCCACACGACAGGGGCCGTTACCGTCAACGAGGGAGCCGACCCTGACGTGGTGCGCGACATCACCGTGAACATGAACCAGCTTGTTCCGTATCGCGGCGATTATCACCATGCCGAAGGCAATTCCGATGCGCATATCAAATCATCTCTGTTCGGCTGTGAGCAAATGATCATTGTGGAAGACGGTACCCTCCAACTCGGCACATGGCAAAAAATTTACTTTTGCGAGTTCGACGGCCCACGCAATCGCAAGCTGTGGGTAAAATGGTTGGGGTAAGTTGCACATATCACTGATATGTAGCGTTGATTATACTTTTGTCCCGCTACCATAACGGACCTCCGTCAGGCTTAAACCCTGTGGTGGGGCCGTCGCAGGTGCGCGGCTTCGATCTCGTGAAACAAGTATGGATTTTACCTGATCAACAGTAATACGGTTTTGACCACAGGCCACCAGGCATCCCATGAGGTTACGGACCATCTGCTTGAGAAAACCGGATGCCGAAAAACGCCAGATGGTTTCATCGTCGGTCATCCCTTTTCGCCATGCGATTTCATCAAGATGCCGAACAGTGGATTGCACCGGTGTTCCGACATTTTGAAAGGCGGCAAAATCATGCTCGCCAAGTAACATCCCGGCGGCCGCCTCCATACGGGCAAAATCCACCGTCCCGCATCCCCAGACAAATCGCCGCCGTTGCGGCAAACAAAAGGCACGGTTATGCCACAACGTATACTCATATATTTTGGACTTGGCAGAATATCGGGCATGGAAGTCCTTTGAGACCTCGACAGCATCCAGCACGCGCACGTCTTTAGGCAAAATGGCGTTAAGTGCCCGCTGCCACGGGAGGTCCGCCCGACCATCGCCGCAGTCGAAGTGAGCCACCTGTCCCATGGCGTGCACGCCGGAGTCCGTTCGCCCTGAACCGTGGACTCGCACAGACTCTCCCAAAATTGTAGCCACTCCCTTTTCCACTTCGCCCTGCACGGTGCGGTCATGCGGCTGAAGTTGCCAGCCGGAAAAATCCGTACCCTCATAGGCGAGAAGGAGTTTGATACGGGCCATGCCACATTCTCCGCGAATTATCGTGCCACTGCGAGCAGTCCGTTGATCGCCGCCATGACAGCCTGCTCCTTGACTGCGGATCGGTCGCCACCAAAGGTGTATAATTTCGCACGGGAACCGCCGGGCCACGACCACGCCATCCAAACCGTTCCAACAGGCTTATCCGGACTGCCGCCACCCGGACCAGCTATTCCTGAAATGGCAACGGACACATCGGCACCAACGGTTTTAAGCACATTCTCGGCCATTGCCAGAACAACCGGTTCCGAAACAGCTCCATGCTGCTCAAGAAGGTTTTCATCCACGCCAAGAAGATTTGATTTGACCCCGTTGGAATACGCAACAACAGAACCGGCAAACCACCTGGAACTGCCCGGCACGTCGGTCAACGTGCTTGAAAGCAAGCCGCCTGTACACGATTCTGCCGTTGCCAGATAATTATCGCTCACGCACAACCATTCGCCAAGCTCTCCCACCGCACGGGAAATGAGATACGTATCCATGACTTTCCTCCAGAGTCCATTTTACAAAATAGATTGAACGGTTGCAATGGACTCCGGGTCATGGGTATCCTGCCTCATGTCGATCACGCCATCGGAAATATTCATACTGGCCATCACGCGCCATCAGAAACCCTGGAACTGGTCCCTCCATTTTGCCGGGCTCATTGGTTTCGCCCTGTCGCTCCTGTTTCACAGCTATCTGCTGTTTGCCACCAGCCTGATCTTTTCGGGGGCTGGTTTTTTTGACCTCAAACTCCCACCTGTGCCTGAAAGCCGCTGGCTTCGATTCGTCGCCAGTGCCGTGGAATGGGAAAAAAATTGGGTAGCGGCTCCGTGGAGCGGGCACAAAATCCGGCGAATGTTTCTGGTCGTATTAATAGCCGCCATCACTGTCTGGGCTCTCTGGACAAAGGATGGTGTCGTTCTTTCCCTGCTCGTCGGATTTGCCTATCTCTTCAAGATAATGAAAGAAAATATGGAAGGTGGAATAGACCCTTAGGGTACAAGTGGACGCCGTCCTGTGCTGATGGTATACTCTATAGACGCGTCGACATGGGACGCTCCAATAGTTACTACACATTCTGGAGGTTATATGAGTGACAGAAATAGTTGCAAGCAATGGCTAAACGAAGTGAACTGGGACATGATTCATGAAGATGCCGTCACCCTTTATCTGGAATGGGGCAACAACAACTACCGTGACGCCATGCGGTCTCCCGTCACCAAGAGCGGTGAGTATTCCATCTATTTTGCCATCGACACATGGGAAGCCCCCAAGATCGTCCTCATGCGAATGGACAATTACGGTTCCACCATCCTCTGTTCCAAAAAGATTCCCGACGAGCTTGCCAAAGAACTCCTTGACGATATCAAAGGAATCAAGGGAATTCTTGAATTGACGCCCCCCATAAAAAAATGGCTCATGGCTGAATTAGAGGCGTAAGCCTCTCTAATTTGGCGCATTTGAGGGTACTTTCCCATCATACATCCCGCGCCGACAGGCGCATCCTTTCGCGTCAGCCGGGAGTGAAGCGGACGGCTCCTGCACAGCGAGCGCGGCTTGGCCCTTCCGCGCTTCCTGGCAGATCAAACGTGTGAACAATCGTTTGTGGGCAGCCTCACCACACGCGTTCTCATGGAGAAAAGGACGTTTCAACCGGATGAACCGCTAATTTCCCAATCAGTCTTCCTCAAGCACGACACCATCGCAGACAAAGGAAATCCCCTGGGTAGAGGCCGTTCCGATCATCACGGCCTGAACAATGGGGGCCGAAATCGCAGAATCTCCCTCCCACTTAACCATGAAATTCGCACCGGAACCACCGGAAATATCACGCTCAGGAATGAACACTTCCCTGGTTGCCATGGGTTGGATGGTCACAGGAGTTTTAATAAATTTCTTCATTAACCTACCGTGATCGTCGTAATAATTGACAGAGACTATCGTGATGGGATTCTTGCTATCCACATTACGGATGGAGAGCAGGGTTGCGAGGTTGTAAGGTCGATTCTTCGGACCCTGGTAGACATGCGAATATACGGGAACATACACCTTCTGGCCCCTGGACTCCCGCAATTTGCGGTCAGCAAATGCCGGCAGGGAAAAAACGACAACGGCAACAACTGCCAGTATCACGCGGATAATATAGGAATACATAAAAACTCCTTGTATGAAACGCTTTACTCTTCTCTGAGTGTTAAAAAATCACATTCACAGGCTCTTAAAAAGATGCCGATCAGCAAAAAATCAATATTGACAAAAATTTCTATCCACAAAGGGGATAATTTTTCGCAACAAAGCACCTCACCATTTTTGGGGTAGCCGTTATGCTATGCCCGGTTGTTTACGCAAAATCAAGGTGCGAACTCACCCATCAACTTACCGTAGAAAGGATTTTACCCAGGCCGCCAACAAACCACCATCTGCGGTATTATTTTAAAAAATTCAGCCTGTTACGTATGGCAAATTCACTTCATCCTGAGCCTTTTGGGGCTCATTCGGTCTGAACGTGCTTTTCCATCATATTTCCTGCGCCGACATATATCCTGCGTCGGCAGACGCATCCTCATGCCGCGCGTCAGCCGGAAGCGAAGCGAACGGCTCCAGCGAGCGCGGCTTGGCCCTCCCGCGCTTCTTGGCAGATCAAACGCATGAACAATCGTTTGCCCTGGCAACTTCGCCACACACGCTCCCATGGATAAAAGGACGCTTGGACCGGAAGAACCCAATTTTTGCCTTGGCAACCTCGTCGCCAGGCACTCTCATGGATAAACCGGAAGAGCTTTTCACGCCTTATCGCTGGCGATTTCTCAGTAACCTGGTGTGTTGAGCGTTGTCAGCAACCGGAGTTTTGCCTTTTCAGTCATGCCACTCTGCGGTAAAACAAAACTCCCTATTGCAACGAGTCAACCTGGGAGAAAGAGGATGAAGATACCCAAAGGATTCAAATTTGCCGCTACCAGAGCCGCTTTCAAATACAAGGGAAAACTCGACCTTGGGGCTATCGTGAGTGACAGGCCGGGCATTGCCGCCGGCGTATTCACCACCAACAAATTCAAGGCCGCACCGGTTTTGCAATGCCAGGAAATGCTCGCAGACGGACGAAACATTTCAGGATTTCTGGTCAACTCCGGTCAGGCCAATGCCTGCACTGGCGAAGAAGGACGCACCAATTGCCGCACGACACTCAACCTTGCGGCCAAAGCACTGAATGTTCCGGCCGATGAATTGTTGCCGGCCTCTACCGGTGTCATCGGGGCGCAGTTCGATATGGAAAAATGGGAAGCCGCTATGCCGGAGTTGGGAAAATCTCTCGGCAATGTCGCCCCTTCGGAGACAGCCAGGGCGATCATGACGACAGATACCGTTCATAAGATGGCCGCCACGGAGTTTGCCCTCAAGGGAGGCACGGTTCGTCTGCTCGGCATGTGCAAAGGGGCCGGTATGATTTCACCGAATATGGCGACCATGCTTTCTTTTATTTGCTGTGATGCGGACATTGCTGCCGAGGCATGGCAGGTCATGCTGACCGACGGCGTCGACCTGTCCATCAACCGGGTAACGATAGACGGAGACACCTCCACCAACGACTGCGTCTTGGCATTGGCCAACGGTGCTTCAGGCGTGGCTATTGAAACCGAAGAGGACTACGTTCTCCTCCGTAAGCATCTGGTGAGTTTGCTGGAAGAGTTGGCATACAAGATTGTGATGGACGCCGAAGGAGGTACCAAGGTTGCCTTTATTCAGGTTTCCGGTGCCAAGACCGATGCCGATGCCGAGTTGGTGGCCCGGGCTGTGGGCAATTCCCCTCTGGTCAAGACCGCCCTGTTCGGCTCTGACCCGAATTGGGGCCGCATTATTTGTGCGGCAGGTTATTCAGGGGCCGATTTCAAACCCGAAGAACTTGTGCTGAAAATCGGCGGCATCCTCGTTTTCCGCAACGGCACTCCGGAACCGGGCAATATGGACGATCTGCTCGGTCCCGTCATGCAACAACGAGACATTGTGATTCACCTTGACATAGGTGAAGGTCCGGGAAGTTCCATGCTGCTGGCAAGCGACCTAAGTAAGGAATATGTCGCCATTAACGCAGACTATCGCACATAGGAGAAACACATGCCCATACTCAGAGTGGAGACCTGGTCCGGCATACCCAAAAAAAAGAAAAGAGATTTCGTGGAAACCCTGACACGCGAAACCGTTCGTATTCTCGACTGCCCACCGGAGGCCGTCACCGTCATCATTGACGAAGTGGACAAGGAGAATTGGGGAGCCGCCGGAGAACTGTGCAGCGAGCGATTTCCAGACAAAGAGTCTCTGTAATGATGGCAAAAACATACCATTCGACACAACCGGCTAATACACGCTGTCAAAACAACTGCGATCCACGCCTGAATCTATCCGGCACGTAGTACACTCGGAGAAGGCAGACATGTCCAATATGAAGAAGCGAGACAGACATACCCGTATTGTTGATTTTTTGAATGAATGTGGCATGCTCCGCAAAACACCGCGCACGGGCTACCAGTTCCTCGGTTCCGGTAGCGAAAACGTCGCGGAACACTCCTTTCGCACGGCCGTCATAGGGCATGTGTTGGCACTCATGGCTGGCGCGGATGTGGCACGCACCACATACATGTGCCTGTTCCATGATCTTCACGAAGCACGAACCGGGGATTTCAACTACGTCAATCGCATCTACAACAACTCG
>PDWI01006885.1_pt1 | contig 14093 bp, 12 predicted proteins | sample 1430891 | NCBI WGS metagenome assembly PDWI01 (sample SAMN01162508, study PRJNA174530) | Oral metagenome, whole genome shotgun sequencing project. | biome: Marine environment; feature: Marine mammal; material: Swab sample of the gingival sulcus; isolation source: swab sample of gingival sulcus...
TAACCTCATCAATCAACCCCCTCTATACAAGGAGTTCGACTAGATTTTATTTATGAGGCAACCACTTTCTTTCGAATAGATTAATTATGAAGCAATGCGGCCCCTTGCGTCCATTGGAGCATGCGGGCATGATTAAGATACCTGCAGGAGGACAATATGGGTGAATTACTGCGAAGTGTTGATATTATCTGTGCCAAGAGAGACGGGAAGAACCTGAGTGAAAAGCAGATCTCTACTTTCATAAATGAGTACTCGTCAGGAAACATTCCCGATTACCAGGCTTCTGCGCTGTGTATGGCGGTGTTCCTGAACGGTATGAGTCCGGAAGAAACAGGTCATCTTACACGTGCCATGATCAATTCAGGCGATGTTATGGATCTCTCCAGTGTTCCCGGACCCTTTGTTGATAAACATTCCACCGGAGGTGTGGGCGATAAAATTTCGCTGATACTGGCTCCTGTGGCGGCGGCCTGCGGATTGAAAGTTCCCATGATGAGCGGCCGGGCTCTGGGACACACAGGGGGTACACTGGACAAGCTTGATTCCATTCCCGGATACAGTACTGCCATGAAACCCAAGCAGTTTGCCTCCTGCGTGAAAGATGTCGGTTTTGGAATGACCGGACAGAGTGAAAAGGTGGTTCCGGCTGACCGGAAACTGTATGCCCTGCGGGACGTTACAGCTACTGTTGAGTCCATTCCCCTTATTACGGCCAGCATTCTTTCAAAGAAATTCGCCGAAGGCGCTGACGCCCTTGTTATGGATGTTAAATGCGGTCAGGGCGCCTTTATGAAAACCCGTGAAGATGCCCGGGCTCTGGCTGAATCGCTGGTGAATACAGGCAGGAGTCTGGGACGCCGGGTTGCGGCAGTGCTGACAGACATGTCTGAACCGCTGGGCAATATGGTGGGAAACTGGCTGGAAGTGGAGGAGTCCATTGCCTGTCTGAAAGGTGAGGGCCCTGAAGATGTTATGGAAGTTACGCTGAGGCTGGCCGCGTGGATGCTCGTAGCTGGAGGGCTGGAAAAGAATGTCCTTCAGGCTGAAGAGCGCTGCCGCCAATCAATTTCTGACGGCTCAGCGCTGGAAAAATTCCGGCAGAATGTGCAATTCCAGGGCGGCGATCTGAAAAAAATGGATGCCGCTGATGGTACAGCCCGTGCGCGTTTTTCACAGGAACTCAAGGCTGAGCAGGCCGGTTTTATCGGCAGTATTGATGCCTTTGCCGTTGGCATGGCCGGCGTTGCCTTAGGGGTGGGGCGCAATAAGGCTTCGGACAATGTGGAAGCTCTGGCCGGCATAGAGATGCTGAAGAAAACCGGCAGTTCCGTATCAGGCGGGGAAGTTCTTATGCGCTTATGGGCGGAAGATAAAGAAAAACTGTCCGCCGCCGCCAAACGCCTGGAAGGCGCTGTAAGCATTCAGGCCTCTGCGCCCGCGAAACGGGAAAGCCTTATCCTTGAGGAAATTCCGCCGGCATGAAATGGGTAAAACCGGAAATAGACAGCGGTCAGGTCCGTGCCCTGGCCAGGCTGCACAACATAGACCTTCTGACAGCCTCCATTCTAACCCGCCGGGGATTTACTGATTCGGAGCGCATTGCCTATTTTCTGGAAGAAGATGAACGCTTTCTGCGCAATCCGTTTTTGTTCCCTCAAATGGAAGCCGCCGTGGAGAGGGTTCTTGCCGCGGCTGAAGAAGAAGAGAAAGTTCTGGTTTTCGGCGACCGCGATACTGACGGTATTACCGCGACAGTTCTGATGCTTGAAACCCTCCGCATGGCAGGTCTTCAGGCTGAATGGCGTGTTCCTCTGGGCAATGAAGACTACGGGTTGAATCCTGAAGTGCTGAAGGCCCATGCCGCCGAAGATTTTACTCTGGTTATTACCGTGGATTGCGGCATAAGCAATTATGATGAAATAGAACTGGCAAATTCTCTGGGAATGGACGTTCTGATTTTTGATCATCATGTTCCCCGGGAGAATCAGATTCCAAATGCTCTGGCCATTGTGAATCCGCGAATGCCGGATACCTATCCTTTTACCGGACTGTGCGGTGTGGCGGTGGTTTCCAAATTTCAGTGGGCGCTCACTCTGGCGCAGACAGACATATACGGAGAGGAGTTCTGTCTTATTCTGGCTGAACAGGCCGGTGCGGCATCTTCAGATAAAGAGGATGAGCAGCTTGTTATCCGTGCCCTTAAAATGCGCAATCTGAGGGAAATGGAAAGAGTGGAAGTCAGTTCCTCTGAAGGGGAGATTGGGCGGAACAGGCTGATGAATTTCATAGAAGGTTGTCCTTTACTGACATACAACACTCAGCAGCAGATTCCTCTCATTTCCGGATTCTTCTCCGGCGCGGATGTGTATGCACTGGACGCTGCCGAAGAGATAGGCCGGGTTTTTCCGTCTCTGCGGGGCCGCTCAATGGAGCAATTGAAAGAAGAGAGCCGTATGGCCCGCTACTTTCCCTCTTCAGGGGGCTCGCTGGGTATTTTCTTTAACCTGGTGAAGGCCCTTCAATTCCAGTCTGTGAGCAGCCGTTTTGATTCATGGCGGCGGGGGCTGGACCTTGTGGCTTTGGGTACTCTGGCTGATCTGATGCCCCTGGAAGATGAAAACCGTATTCTGGTACGCATGGGGCTGGCCCGTCTGAACGGCAGCGACAGACTGAAAGAGCGCCGGGCCGGGCTGCGGGAACTGCTTGTCCGGCGTAATCTGCATGAAACACGGGTGGGAGCCACCGAGCTCTCCTGGCAGATATCTCCCATTATCAATGCTTCCGGACGTATGGGGAAGGCAGACGCGGGGGTTTCGCTTTTTCTGGAAACAGATTCGGCCCTTATTCCGGAATGGGCCGGCAAACTGATTAAAATGAACAACGAACGCCGCTCTTTGGGTGAAAAAATCTGGGAACAGCTTAAACCCCTGGCCTACAGTTCTCTGGAAGAACTGGACGGTAAAATGGTTATTGTTTCTTCGGAGGAATCTCCCAGAGGCATTACCGGCATTCTGGCTTCCCGGCTGCTCCAGTATTTTCATGTTCCTGCCGTTGTTATATCACTTCAGAACGGAAAAGTATCCGGCTCTGTACGCAGCGGTGAAGAAATGAATGTGCAGCACTGGCTGAAGTCCATGGAACCTCTTCTGGACGACTTCGGCGGACATCTGCGGGCCGGAGGTTTCCGTATGAAAAGGGAAAATCTTGAAAAACTGATACTGAAGACCAAAGAATGGCTGAAGGAAAAACCGGAAAGTGAAAGCGGAGAGACACCCATCCTTATCGACGCGGAGCTTTCTCACCAAGAGCTTATCCGTCTGGGGAAAAACGGACTGGAAACCCTGCTGGAAAAACTGGAGCCTTATGGAAAAGATTTCCGCCCCCTTACTTTCCTTACCCGCTCAGTACAGGTTTTCAGTGCGGAACTGATGGGCAAACCCGCAAACAATCACTTGAAACTTCTGGTTTCGCTGGGTGAAAACCGATGGCCGGCCCTGTGGTGGAACGGGGCTGAGCGCTATGGAACAGATATCCGTATCGATATGCCTGTTGATTTGGTGTATCGTATAGATTCCGATAATTTCAGGGGAAAGAATTCCCGCCGACTGACCATTCTGGAGGCTGCACCATGCTTATCATAGACTTTCCGCTCCGGCTGTTCCGGAAAGTGGCTCTACCTGTTCTGTTTTTCATTGCTGTTTTTTCACTCGGCAGTGAACCGTTTATGCATTCTTCCGATATTGTTGATCCGGGCGATGTTCTGCAGATTGTTATTGACAGCAATGATATGGAGAACATTATTGTCAGCCTGGTAGATTCTCAGGACAGAGCCATCAGCCGGGCGGAAGGATTTCTGTATACCGAATCCGGCCGTTCTCCGGTTTCGGTTGTTCTGCTGGGTATCCCTTCATCGGCGCCTCCGGGAGATTACCATCTGGTGCTTAACGCCAGAGAGGGCAGGGCTTCCCGGCGCATGGAAAAACCCCTCAGGGTGGCTGAAAAAACTTTTCCGGAACAGATCATTATATTGAACAACAAAATGGAAACCCTGTTCTCGGACAATTCCGGGCGGAAAAAGGAAGAATCCCGAATCCTCTGGGAAATCCTGACCAGTTTTGAACCGGCCGCGCAGTACCACACCGGTTCATTTATTATTCCGCTGGAAAAAGATGTGCCTACAGCGGCCTTCGGCGACAGACGGCGGTACCGTATGCCTGACGGCAGTGAAAGCACTTCCATTCACAAAGGAAGCGATTTCTGGGCGGAAAAGGGCACTGAGGTTTACGCCTGCGGCCGGGGCCGTGTTGTTATGGCCCGGGAACGCTTTCTAACCGGCAATACAGTTATTATTGAGCATTTACCCGGAGTGTACACACTCTATTACCACATGGATTCAATAGCAGTGCGGGAAGGTCAGATGGTCAGGCCGAAAGATATAATTGGCGCGGTGGGAGATACCGGTTTTGCTACCGGAGCGCATCTGCACTGGGAAATGCGGGTGGGGGCTACTCCTGTTAATCCGAGAATTTTTCTTTCACGGCCGCTGCTTCTGCTGATGAATAATTAAATCCTTCCGGCTTGACAACTTCGGAACGATTTGTATGATAAAGAGGCACTTTCCGCTGTTAGCGGCGGAACTCATATTGCAAAGGGAGGTGATTTCTTATCGCCTACATTCGTGTTAATGATGAAGAGCCTCTTGAAAAGGCCATTAAGCGTTTCAAGCGCATGGTAGAAAAAGAGGGCATTATCCGGGAATACAAAAGAAGGGAGTATTTTGAGAAACCTTCCATTATTAAAAACCGGAAGAAAAAGGCCCTGCAGCGCAAGCAAATGAAAAAACTGCGCAAGGCCCAGAGCATGAACCGTTACTAAGCGGATTATGATTGATTAAACTGTCCCGGCGGATTCTCTGCCGGGTTTTTTATTAGCGCTTAAACGAAAGCGGCATACCCGACAGACTGGAAACGCTTTCCAGATGGTCCATGTTAATGGGCTGCCGTTCCTCAATAACCCGGAAGGCTCCGGCCTGGTCCTTCAGTAAATCCAGAAAAAGAATATCCGCGCCGGCATTCAGGGCCTTTGCGTTCCCCTCCGGGTTTGTCAGGCCCAGTTTCGGATCTTTTCCCGGCTGCTGCGCGTTAATATGGGTGTCCGGAAGAAGCAGGCGCAGAATGGAAATGGTTCGGAGGCATAAATCCAAACTTCCCATACCGCCTTCTTCCGCCAGCGGTGTTCCGGGAACCGGTAAATACGGAATAATGGGTACCCAGCTCACATTCAGCTTCCAGGTAAGGTGAATATCTTCCGCCAGCATCTGCAGAGTCTGTCCGGGGTAATCAATAATACCGCCGCTGGCCAGCTGCATGCCGGACTCTTTTATCCGTTCAATGGCCTCCATACGCCGTACAAAAGTGGTGGAAGGGTTCAGGCGGTTAAACACATCTTCCTGGGCCATTTCAAATTTCATAACATACTCATCAGCTCCCGCCTGAAATAGCTCCTTGTATTCAGAGTGCTCCAGTTCACCGCAGGCCAGGGAAACTGCCAGATCCATACCGGTGAGTTTTTCCACAAGGCCGCTTAGTTTGCGGCCCATAAATCCGGGATCTTCACCGGCTATCAGAAACAGGCGTTCAATTCCGTATTCCTTTGCTTCTTCCGCCAGAGTGAGAATGTCTTCCGCTGACATCCGGTAGCGGGGAATTTTCTGTTTGGCGCGCATTCCGCAGTAGAGACAGTTGTTCCGGCAGATGTTGGTATATCCCAGCATGGCGCGTACGTTAATTTTATCCGCGTGACGGTCTTTGTAGAGTTTCTTCGCGGGTAATGTAACAGAGCTGTTGAATTCTTCCGGAGGCATTGTCAGCAGTTCCAGAATTTCCGCGGTGCTGTTGATCTTCATTTTACTGTTTTACAATTAACCGGGTTTGCTCTGCAAGGGCGCTTCTTTGAAAATGAGTATGCTCTCCGGCCGGCGGGGGGTCGGGTTTGCTCTGCAGGGGCGCTTCTTTGAAAATGAGTCTGCTCTCCGGCCGGCGGGGGGCGGGTTTGCTCTGCAGGGGCGCTTTTAAAAGTGCATCCCGGACAGACTGCCTCAGTTCGGCTTTTCTGCCGGGTTTTATTTTGTGCAGTGAAACGCTATGATACTTGCTGATATGCCTTTTGCCTTTTATGTCATTGCCGGATTTATTATCTGTATTTTGATTTTGGCCTTTATTTCTTTCCGCCTGCGCCGCCGGCGCCGCGAATACCGGCTCCGGCAGCTGCTGAAACAGAATGATTTTGCCTATACAGTTATAGATATCCGGTCTGCTGAAGAATACAGCCGTTCGCATATTCCGGGAGCCATTCATCTGCCCATGGAGAATGTTGGAAGTGTTTTCCCGGTGGAAAACATGTTTCAGCCGCTTTATGTTTACGGAACAACGGAATTCAAAGCACGGAAGGCTTCACGGATACTGGAAAATACCGGTTATTTTAATGTTCAGAGTGTCGGCGGATTCCGCCGCTGGAGATGGACTGTCGAAGGATAAATACATGGATAATTTTTCTCACAGGGGATTTGAAACCCTTTCGATTGATACCCTGGATGAATACCGTTCCCGCGGAATTTATCTGCGGCACATGGCTACCGGCGCCGAAGTTTACAAAGTAGAAAATGACGATGCGGAGAACGTTTTTGCCTTTGCCTTTAAAACACCCCCGCCGGACGATACGGGCGTACCGCACATTCTGGAACACACCGTACTCTGCGGCTCCCGGCATTATCCCCTTAAAGATCCTTTTCTGGTTCTGCTCAAGGGGAGTACGCACACCTATCTGAATGCTGTGACATATCCGGATAAAACCATTTATCCGGCAGCCAGCACCGTAGAGGCCGATTACCGTAACCTTCTGCGTGTGTACGGCGATGCGGTGTTCTTTCCTCTGTTGAAAAAGGAAGCTTTTGAACAGGAAGGTCACCGTCTGGAATTGGATGAGCAGGGCCGTCTGGTACGCGCCGGCGTGGTGCTGAATGAAATGAAGGGCAGCTATTCCTCGGCCGAAGCTGTGGCGGGAGACGCGTCTCTCCGTTATCTTTTTCCCGATACACCCTATCACTGGGACTCGGGCGGGGATCCCCGGTTTATACCAACCCTGACCTATGAGGCCTTCAGAGCGTTTCACCGGCAGTGGTATCATCCGTCCAATGTCCGGGTATTCCTTTACGGCAACTCCAGTCTGGATGAAACGCTGGCCGTTCTGGATGGAGAGTTTTTCTCTCACTTTCAGAAAAAGGATATGGCCGCCGAGATTCCCCTTCAGACCAAATGGAACAGCCCGCGGAGTTTTAAAACCTTCTGGAATGCTTCATCCGATATGGATGAGGAAGGAAAATCCACAGTTTCCATGAACTGGCTCTGGGATGAAATAACTTCTCCTGACGCCGTTCTTTCTTCGCAGGTTCTTTCATCCATACTTCTGGGACACAGCGGCGCGCCGCTGCAGAAAAGCATAGTGGAGAGCGGACTGGGGGAAGATATTTCACCGGTGAGCGGGCTGGAAACAGATGTACGTCAGATGGTTTTTTCCGCGGCTCTCCGGGGCATGGAAGAGCGGCGCGTGAGCGAATTTGAGCATCTGGTTATGGATACTCTGGAAAAACAGGTAAAAGGCGGACTGGATACCGATCTGGTTGAAGGGGCCATGCGCATGGTGGAGTTCCGCTCCCGGGAAATCAGGGGAGGTTCTCCTTTTGGTATGCGGCTGATGAAACGTGCCCTGCGGGGCTGGATGCACGGGCGGCCGCCGGTGGAGAGCCTGGCCTTTGAACAGCCAATGGCCCGTCTGCGCAGGCAGGTTCAGCCTGGATTCTTTGAAGAAATGATACGTGTCCGGCTTCTGGAAAACCCGCACCGCAGCACTGTAACGGTTTCTCCGGATCCGTCCATGCAGAAAGCACTGGATAAGCAGGAGCGTGAAGAACTGGACAGTCTGCACCGGGAAATGCAGGCAAAGGGACCGGAAGAAGCGGACGGCCGCGGCGGAATGGAAGAGTTGCGTCAGTCGCTGGAAAAAATGCGGCAGTTTCAGGAAGAGCCGGACAGTGCTGACGCATTGGCCCGTATTCCTTTCCTTTCACCGTCCGATCTCCCTTCCAGGGTAAAGATTCTGCCTCTGGAGCAGGGGCTTACAAAGGGCCTTCCATGGTTCCGTCACGATACTTTTGCCAACGGTGTGGCGTACCTGAATCTGGCCTTTGATGTGTCGGGAGTTGAAGCTGGTCTTCAGAGTCTTCTGCCGCTTTTGGGGCGGGCCTTAACAGAGGTTGGGCTGCCCGGCCGTCCGCATGACGCGGTGGCCCGGGAGCTGGCTCTGAAAACCGGCGGTCTGGGCTGTTCCCTGGAAGCTTCATCGGTTCACCCTGAGTCCGGAGGAGGGATAAAGCGCCATCTTTTTGTGCATTTGAAGGCTCTGGCCGGGCAGTGGAAAGAGGCGCTCGCGCTGACTTTGGATCTGCTGGAAAAAGCCGATTTTTCCAATGAAGAACGCTTAAAAGATCTTCTTCTGGAAATGCGTAACGACTACCGGGCGGCTGTGGTTCCTTCCGGACATGCCTTTGCGGCCCTGCGCTCTTCGGCCAGACATTCCCGGGCCTCTTCCTGGGAAGATCTCTGGTACGGAGTTTCGCAGCTTCAGTTCCTGCAGCAGCAGTCGGAAAAAGTGTCTGAGAAAGCGTATCTGAAGAAGCTCTCGGAAGATATGACTGCCCTGCGGAAAGCCGTTTTCAGTAAAGACAATGCTGTACTGGCTGTTACGGCCGATGCGGATTTTGCGCCGGAAGCTTTAAATAATGCCCTGCACGTTTTTAGTTCTTTGAGTTCCCGCGTGCCGGCTTCCGGCGGCGGAGCAGAAGCAAACAGCCTTCCGCAGCTTTTTACGCACAGTACGGCCGGGGAAGGGCTGGCGGTGTCTTCCGCTGTATCGTTTTCGGCACTGAGTATTCCTGTCCCTCTTGCGGGAACAGAGGAACACGCGCTTGAAAGTCTGCTGGCCCATATTCTGAATACCGGTTTTCTCTGGGAAAACATACGGATGAAAGGCGGCGCTTACGGTGCATCCGTGTCGGTTTCCGGTATGGAGGGCACTTTTACATTTACAACCTACAGAGACCCTCATATTGTTCCGAGTCTCCGCGCGTTCAGAGATTCGCTGGAATGGGCCGCAAAAAATCTTGATGAGGACACTCTGCGCGTGGCGCTTATCGGCGCGGTGGGAAAGGAGCTGCGTCCTCTGGGGCCGGGGGAAGCCGGATTTATTGCGTTTAAAAGGCAGATCTACGGCCTGACGGATGCCATACGCCAGCATCGGCGCGCCTGTCAGCTGGCCGCCACGGCAGAACAGATCCGCTCAGAAGCCGCAAGACTCCTTTCTCTGTGGGATAATTGTTCCATATCGGTTATTGCCGGCTCTCAGGCCCTCGATGATGCGGCGCGGAAAGAACCGGTACTGTCTGAAAGCCGTATTCAGCTTCCCGGCTGAGCTCCATTCAGATTTCGCCGAAAATCTTTTCTTCCAGCCACAGTCCGGGACGGGATGCCGTCCATACCAGGGGGAAAGACAAGAGCCAGAAGCTGAAGCAGTTCTGGATGGACAGCCCGGTCAGGCGGAGAATTATTACAACGGCCAGTCCGGCCAGGTTCAGGGTCCATATCCATGAAAGACAAATCTCGGCCCGCCGTCTGCTTACGGCGTCTTTCCGGCGCAGGCGGAACAGGGGTACAAGACCCGCCAGCACAGTGGGCAGTGAAAAACCCAGGTTCAGATTGCTGTAGGCCGCGGCATGATCGGTGAAAATCATCATAAATCCAAGAATAAAACCAAAAACACCCGTAAAAAGCACGATAAGCCCGCGCGTCAGGCTGCCAACAGTCGTCCAGAAACAATTCCCGGCCCTCAATCTGCGGAGCACTGACCACAGCACGGCGCTCAGCAGCCCGGCCAGCAGCAGTATCGGCCAGCTCTTCCGGGGCCTTTTTGGAACCGGAGGCCTGTTTGCTGTTTTCAGGGAATGCGGGCTTCCCACCAGAGTCCGCTGCTGCCCGTCTTCACCGGTGTAGCTGAATTCCCGGCCTATATCTATTACAGCCTGAGGCAGAAACATCCATTCCCATTCTGTAATAAGACTGTCCTGTGCCGGTCCAAGCAGATAGTTCAGCAGCAGTTCCGAGCTGAAGCTTTCGTGCGCGCCTGTACGCGAAAGAAAACGGAAGGTGTAGGGTGTCATTGTGTTTTCCGTGGCTTCGCGGAGCGCGCCTCCAATTGCTTCGTCCAGGACATCGCGTATTATGGTTGAGCAGTTCTGATAGTAGTAGTCGTAGAGGTATTCCTGGTTTTCCGGCCGGACCCACCACTCAAGACGCTCCTGCATACGCTGCAGTTCGGCATTTCCCATATAAAGCGGATAAACCGTCAGATTCCGGTTCAGTGTCAAATGATAGTTCAGAAAAAGTTCCGTGGGAGCCTTCATGCCCAGGTACAGCATGCGTCCCAGAATAAAATCCTTGAAGAAATTTTTAGAATAAAAGGAAAAATTTCCAAAGTCGTAAAAGTTATCTTCGCCGGTTTCAGAGTCTTCTATTGCTATTCCAATATGTCCCCAGTAGGTGTAAATAGGATCGCCCGGTCCCACAATAATAATTGAAGCGGAAAGATTTGACTGTTCAGAATTGGCGTTACCGGAGAGTTTTTCGGCAGATACCGTTCCGGCTGTAACACTGAAGAAGAGTAATAATAAGGCCGGAACAGCAACGGCCGGCCTGCGGATAAAACTTCCGATAATCACTTTTAGCCTCCAGCGGCATTATATTCATTTCGGGGCTATGACGGGAACCGGCATTAATGCTATAATGGCCGGACTATTGCTAACATAAGGAGCCCGTAATGGCTGAAAAAGAAAACCTGGTGGTATCTTCCAAAGTGAAGGCCTACATCAAGACAACTGCCGACATGAAATGTTCTGCTGCAGTTATTGAAGTTCTTTCGGACAGGATCCGTGAGATGTGTGATACAGCTATTGAGAACGCAAAAGCGGCCAAACGCAAAACGGTACAGGACAAAGACTTCTAAACAGATTGGTTTTTGTCTGTCAAAATGCCCTCCTGAGCTGCTGCAGCCGGAGGGCTTTCTTATTTCTTTTCAGTTTCCTGGAATTCCTGGAAAAATGATTTTCTCCGCCCCAGTTTTTTATTCAGCCGCTCCTGCTCTTCCTGTTCTTTCTGCTTTTCCATTTTAATACGGTGAGAGCGCAGTTTTTCCTCTTCTGCCGCGGCTTTCTGCCATGCCGGCATGGATTCAGAATCCGGCATTCCTTCCGGAGCAGTCCGGGTACTTCTGGGTTTTATGGGGGCTTTAAAGCGGGCGCCGTTGCGGGAAAGCCCTGTCAGTACCGCGCCTGTCATTTTCGCGCGGGTAAAATCGGCTCCGTCAATCCGGGCTGAACTCAGATCGGCGCGGGTAAAATCGGCACCTGAAGCCCGGGCTTTCGTTAAATTGGCCGAAGAAAGATTGCATTCGGCCAGCCGGGCGCCTGTAAGATTGGCCCGGATAAGGCTGGCTCCGGAAAGATCGGCCTTCCGCAGATCAGCTCCGGATAAATTTATTTCGCCCAGCTGGAGTCCTGCCAGTTGGGCACCGGCCAGACGGGCCCGGAATTGAGGTCCGCCGCGCCGGACAAAACTGTTCCACAAGCTGATATTTCCGGTCCGTGCTGCTTCGGAAATCAGCGAAAGGTGGCGGGGATTGCCTTCAAAAGGTACTGCGGACATGGTGTTTTACTCCCAGCCCAGTTCAATGTAAATACGGGTCAGTTCAATTTCGCGCCTGATGTTTTCCGGCAGTTCCCTCTCCAGAAGCTGCTCCAGCACTTCCAGTCTTTTCTGCGGCTCATTCATATCACGGTATGTAAAATTCAGGGCATAGAGTGTGCGGTAATCCTGAGGAGCCAGTTCCAGAGACCGCTGCAGCAGCTCCAGACTGTTTTCCTGAAAGCCCTTAACACCCTGGACAATACCCAGATTCCGCAGCGCGGAGGGGTTTTCCGGAAGCAGATCAATGGCTTTAACCAGGTATTCTCCGGCTTTATCGTACTTTCCCAGACGGAACAGGGCGCATCCCATGGCTTCCCAGGCGTAAGGGTTTGTCCGGTCTCGCTGCATATAGTGTTCCAGTGCTCTGACGGCTTTGGTGTTTTCACCTGTTTCTGTGTAGGCAATACCTATATCGCAGATGGCTCTGAGGTCTCCGGGGTTTTCAGAGATTATTTCGGCAAGTATAACTTTGGCCTGCTGAAATTCACCTTCCCGCATAAGGTGTTCGGCGTGTTCCAATGTCGGCATTCGGGTTTCTCCTGATTTTATATCGGCTGAAAAAGCGGGGGCCTCAAATGCCGGGCCGCGGTCCGGTAAAAAAATCGGGCAGGCGCCCGGGGGGAGGGGCCTGCACCCGCGGGCTACAGCCGTGCGGCAGAGGCGAATGGGCGGCTGAGGGGAGGTGCGCCTGCGTACGGCGAACCGGAAGGCCGGCCGCTGTTCTGAGAGCCGCTCAGGGGCCGGGCAGGGGGGGGGCAGGCCCCGGTTCAGTATGGTGCGTCCGCTGAAAGCGCCGCGGGCCGGCCGCGCCGGAACCTGCCTGCGCTGCCCAAAATTCAGAGAGTTTTTACAAAAGCTGCAGCCAGCGGCCCAGAACTTCATAAAATTCGGGCAGACCGGTCTTTTTCAGGGCGGAAAAGCTGCTCATGCTTGCGCCCGGAGCAAGAAATGCCAGTTCTTTTTCCATGTCACGGACTGTACGGAACAGCATTGATTTTTTCAGCTTGTCCGCCTTGTTCAGCAGAACATGCACCGGCCGGCCGGCCGTGCGGCAGAGGGTGAGCATCCGGCGGTCGTTTTCCGTCAGGCTGCGCCGTATATCCACCACAATAACAACGCCGCACAGACTTTCCCTTTCCATAACATAGCGGGTAAGTTCTTCGCCCCAGCGCTTCTGTTCTTTGACGTTCACCTTCGCGTAGCCGTAACCCGGCAGATCGGCCAGTCTGAGAACGGCCTGTTCATCCAGACCGAACAGATTGATATGCCGTGTTTTTCCGGGAGAAGATGAAATTTTGGCCAGAGCCCTGCGGCCGGTTATGGTATTCAAAACCGAAGACTTGCCCGCGTTCGAGCGTCCGGCAAAAGCCACTTCCTTCCCGGCTGAAACCGGCAGAGAACGGTAGTGGGGAGAAGATGAAATAAAACGGGCCTGGCGCATTTTGCCTTTGACGGTATTCTGCACGCCCTGATAATACACCAGAAACACTTCCTGAACAACGTTACAGGCGGTTTGAGAGGCGTGTTTGAAGGGCGGTTTAAGGGGCGTGTTTGAGCGCCCCCTTCATTACCCGGCGTTACGCTTCAATTCCGTATTCTTTAATTTTGTTAAAAAGTGTTTTCCGGTCAATTCCCAGTTCTTCCGCGGCTTTTATCCTCCGGCCTTCCCATCTGGCAAGAGATTCCTCTATGGCTTCCCTTTCAATTTCCCTGAGTGTGCCGGTTCTGGTTCTGCGTGCGGATGGCCGCCCGGGAAGCGCGAAATCTTTAAGGGCAAGCTCTTCTCCGTCAGCAAGAATAAATGCCCGTTCAATAAGATTCTCCAGTTCCCGGATGTTTCCGGGAAAATTGTAAGCTTTCAGCGCTTCCATGGCCTCAGATGAAATCCCCTTTATGCTGCGGCCCATTTTCCGGTTCATTGTGTTAATAATTGTTCCGCAAAGCATGGGTATATCCTCCCTTCGTTCACGAAGCGGCGGCAAATGAAGCCGGACAACATTCAGCCTGTAATAGAGATCTTCCCGGAATTCCCCTGATTTAACATTATCCTCAAGAGGGCGGTTGGTTGCGGCAATAATTCTGACATCCAGTTTTATCTGCCTGACAGACCCCAGTCTCTGTACCGCCCTGTCCTGGATGGCACGGAGCAGTTTTACCTGGAGAGCAGGAGGCATGTCGCCTATTTCATCCAGAAACAGGGTTCCTCCGGCTGCGGCTTCAAACAGTCCGGTTTTCATTCTG
>PDWI01006886.1_pt1 | contig 14093 bp, 11 predicted proteins | sample 1430891 | NCBI WGS metagenome assembly PDWI01 (sample SAMN01162508, study PRJNA174530) | Oral metagenome, whole genome shotgun sequencing project. | biome: Marine environment; feature: Marine mammal; material: Swab sample of the gingival sulcus; isolation source: swab sample of gingival sulcus...
CTATGGTGGAAAATGTTCATTTTGATCTCGGTTTTCATCCTCCCTTTAAACTTGGCAGAAAAGCGATAGCTGTTAATCTGAGTGACATTGCTGCTATGGCTGGACAGCCTGTCTACCTGACCATTTCCTTGACTCTTACGCCGAAAATAGACGAAGTTTGGCTCAATAGTTTTCTTGACGGTATTTTTAGTATATTGCAAGAGTATGATGTAACTCTTGCTGGTGGAGATACTGTTTTTGCCAGTGAGTTGAGTATTTCTGTTACTGTTCTGGGCATAATTGATTCGGCGATTTATAGAAGTGGCGCAAAACCTGGAGATGTAATTTATGTTTCTGGTCACCTCGGCAGCTCAGCTGCTGGACTTTTCCTCTTACAACATAATTTACAACAAGTTTCCTCGCTGAATGAAGAACAGAAGATTCTTGTTGAACATCATTTAAATCCAGAACCTCAGATTAAGCTAGCTCAACTTTTGTCGACCACGGGCTGTTTGACTGCGATGCAGGATATTTCTGATGGTATTGCGACAGACCTGGCTCATTTGGCTCATGCAAGTTCTGTGTCTGCAACTGTCTTTGAAGAAAAATTACCTATAGACCCTGAACTGCTCAAATTGGCTGAAAGTTATCCTTTGTCAGCCATAGAACTGGCTCTTTGTGGAGGAGAGGATTATCAGCTTCTTTTTACTGTGAGTGAAAAAGAAGAAAAGCAATTAGCCCTTGAAGAACTTGCTGCAAGTATTGGTTGTATCGTCACTAAAATTGGCATAATTGAAGCTGGAGAACCTGAAGTTATACTGGCAGGAAAAGATGGGACAAGGAAGAATATCAGTTACCAGGGCTATGAACATAAATAACCTTTTATTTTCAGCGGATTGGGAGAATATGCTTGAAATCTGCCGGGAAAATCAGTGCTTACCGTCATAACACCGGTTATTTTGAATAGCCAGAGGTCATATAGACGGCACGCGCAAGAGTAAAAATAACGTTTTTATTTTCTTTCTGGAGCGACAAAATTTATCAGTAAGCTTTCATTTTCGGGAATATGTTGGCGATATTTCACTCCGGCAATATCAAGCATTTTCTTCGAAGCTTTTACTGGCTCTGTGTCACTGTATTTATCAGAGAGATAAATCACTTCTTTTATACCAGATTGTATGATTACCTTGGTACATTCGTTACAGGGAAAAAGCACCACGAAAATTCGGCAGTTTGTTAGGTCTTTTGAAATCGCATTGAGTACAGCGTTAAGTTCCGCATGGCAAACATAGGGATATTTGGTCTCAAGAAAGTCTCCTTCACGTACCCATGGCAGATGATCGTCGTTACAGCCCCGTGGAAATCCGTTATAACCAACACCAACTATCTTGTTCGCCTCATTGGCAATACATGCTCCAACCTGAGTGGATGGATCCTTACTTCTCTGGGCTGAAAGAATTGCCACAGCCATAAAATATTCATCCCAGGCAAGATAACCTTCTCTTTTCATGTTAGTTGTTTTCTATCTCTCTTTTTTCTTATAGCTCCACCTGGTTTTACCCAGTAATTTATCAAGCCAGTTTTTAATGGTTGTAAAGTACAAATCTCCGGCAGTCGTTATCATGCTATTATGATCTGCCCCGGGTATAACCTGAAAAACCTTGTTTCTTGCTGCGCAAAAGGCCTGCAGGTATTCTGCCTGGCCAACAGGAATAAGAGAATCATTAGCTCCGTGAAGAATCATTGTCGGTTTGGTGATTTCTTCCATCTTGTTTCGGTTATTAAAACATTCTGTTTCTGTCAGTCCTGCTGCTTCAACGTCAATGCCCAGAGACCTGGCAAGTGGGAGAGTGTTGGCAAAACCACTTTCTATTATCATCGCCTTGAACTCTTCAAGATGCTTACTCATTAGATCAATAGCGGAAGCTGAGCCGAGGGAGCGTCCCATGACGATGAGAGAATCTATGTAATTGTTTGTCCTAAGCCATTTCTTTGCCTCCTTAAGCAAGACCTGGCTGTCGTGGTACATTGCCGTAACGGTTGGTGTTCCGTTACTCCAGCCATAGCCTCGATAGGTCGTCATAAAAAGATTCATCCCATGGGCAATGTAGTGTTGAGCAATTTCATCGTAATCACTCACCACTTCACCATTGCCGTGAAAATAGAGAATAGTGGGTGCTTCTGTTGAGGCAGCATAGAAACGACAGCCAAGAACAACTCCATCATCCACTTCAATATCAATATCAGTTCCATTTAATGGTGGATTGTTACGTTCAATCTGGCGTGGATGAAAAATATAGGAAAGAGCCTCTGGCAGATCAAGTTTTTCGTATGTCATGGTTATATGTACGGTAAAAGTATTTTTTTATTAGATATAATTGATTAATTTATCCTAATGATTTGTTAATGTCCATAATCTTACATCATTTTGAGAACTTTGCTCCAGTAACTGTTCAGTTCTGTTGGTTCAGGCTTGGGAAGCTTTGATACTTTTTTGAATGTTTTGGTCATGACTTTCTGAAATACAGAATCAAATTCTTTTTCTAGCTGAATTTTATCAGCTTCTTTGGCTTCTCTCACCTGTTGTTGCATACGTAGCAGCTTTTCATGCTCTTGACGCGGGCAGTATTCAGCAAAAATTTCTTCGAAGACGGCATTGCGTAATCTCGTATCCGATTCACTGAAATCATGGGTGAATTCCCGAATATTACGATTCATGTTTCTCAGTTCTGAATCTTCAAGGATTATATCATCATCAAAAGTTTCATTATATGAATTGCACATGCGTTTGACAGTTTGTTTGGTTAAAAACCAGTTTGTATTGGGACCGTGCAAGGCACTTAAGGTCACCAGGGTCGCTCCCAGGGCTATGGGGTGAGACTTTTCAAATGAAACAGGGGTAATTCTGTTATCTTCGGCAAGTTGCTTTTCATAAACAGATCGGAAGAGGTGACCAAAACGGTAAACAAATTCAGCATATTCGATTGCAATCCTGTATTGTGATTTTCTGAGTTTTTCACCACATTCTTCACAACTGAGCATCTTGCTGTCGATTTGTTTAAAACTGGCACAGTGGGGACAAGGCCATGAACTGTATTTGCTTTCAATTGAAGTCATTTTTTGTTCCTGAAGAGGTATATGTTGTAACAATAAAAAAAGGGGTTCCAACTATCGAGCTGGAACCCCTTGAAAATGGGGTGAGCAAAGGGATTCGAACCCTCGGCCTCCTGGGCCACAACCAGGTGCTCTAACCAACTGAGCTATGCTCACCACATACATGCGCAAAAAACGAGACATTTATACACAGTAAGATGCCCTTTTGCAAGTATTTAAAATATAAAAGTTACAGCTCTGCCTGGCAATGCATACATTTCTTTGCCTGTGCTTTTATTATCTCGGCACATTCAGGGCACTCTTTTTTGAAGTTTGCCTGTAAAATACGAGTTATAACCATATTAACCTTTTGCTCAAAGGACGTGTCCCTGAAAGTATGATTACGAATTGGATCTATACAGTTAATATCATTAAGCTCGGCAAGCTTTACTATTGCTTTCTCTCTGGAATCTCGTTTGGCAGCCTCGTCAAGAAGAAGGGTGAGTACTGCTTCCAGATTTTTGTTTTCAACGCAAGATTCGAGGGCAGCTGTAGCCTCTTTTTCTTTTTTGTACCTGCTGTTTTGATTTTCAATCACTTCCGGGTCAATAACACTTGCCTTAAAAGCATCTTTATTACCAACCATCATAATATTGGACTCTTTCGAGCCAGGTAACTCCATATATCTGTATGAAGCATGATGACCGTATTTATTTTCAATGTGCTCCCAGCCTTTGAGAAAGAGGGAACAGTAATCATTCAAGCATATAAAAAGAATATCAGATCCCCAGCCAAGTCCGTCTCCAACATGTATCTGAGGTGCCTCACAGGCGTACATTCTGTTTTTGCAGTGGGGACAGATTTTTTCTTCTTTTAGAATGTTTAAGTCTATATTAGCCATTGCTTACTCCTGCAATATGTTGATGACAAAATAGTTTGTTATAAGTATTTTAATAATACTCCAGTATATGTATGGATTGGATAATTACAATCCTGTTTATGGATAATATTCAATACTTTTTACAATTCGGGAGTACCAAGAATATTATCTACGGCTTTTGCCTGTTTCATTTTAACCTTGAGAAAATCTTCGCTCATTGTAGATTTATTTTCATTCATTATTTTGGAGAGTTGCCCAATTTCACTGTCGATTGCAAGCTTTGAGATCGACTCAAGATTGTTAATAAAACTCGTTACAATTTTACTGCCTTCGCCCTGGGTGGACATTATTTCTGCATAGGTCCTGGGATTTTGATTATGGATTCTTGCCATTGCAAGAATGCCGTAAATTGAGGTGAGGGTAGAGTGACTGGCAATGTCCTCCTGTTCAATGCCATACTCTTTCAGAGTCATACCTAATGCCACTGAAATGGCGGTGGGCAGCTTCTGGCTCACTCCCATCAATAAATCATGTTTCAGCTCTGAATCATGATGGATAGCAGCACCATGCTTATACAAAAAAGCCTCAAATTCATCGGAAAAAATACCGCTTCTGCGGGTTCTGACAATTGTAACATTTTTATCTTTCATGGTCAGAGCCTGAGGCCCCCAGAGATTGTGAACAAACATAATCTCAACCCCTTCTGAGGTGTGTTCAAGAGCCGCGTCTATGGCGCGCCCCGACTCTCCTGCAAGGATAATCAGAGCTTGCCCGTCATGTAGTTCAGGTCCGTATTTCCTGATGGTTTCTGCTGTTACAGAAATGGGTACACAAACAGCGACGACATCAACCTCTTCGATCATTTGTTCAGGCCTGATCGTGCTGTTTCTACCTGTAATGATCGTTTTATATCCTTCATTTTTTAACCTGTCAGCAAACCAGACACTCATTGCTCCAGAGCCAATGAAACCAAAGGTGTTGATATTTTTAACCCTCATATCGACACGGGGAAAGGATCCTAAAAGAGTGAGTGATTTTTCTTCTCTGATAATGGAGTTTTCCAGGTGCCTGAGAGTCTCTTGCAGGGCAGGATCGTTCTGGTGACCTTCAGCTTCTATATAGATTCTGAGTTTTTGGCTGGCAATGTCATTTTCTGATTGTAGGTCAAGAATATTGATGCCTCTTCTGGTGAATTCACCAAGAATATCGGAGAGCATACCAACCCTGTCCTTGAGAGGTTTGGTGATGAAGGCTGTGGCATCGTAACCGGTAGAATCACTCCTGTTTCTTGCGATTACCGCAAATCTTGTCTTGTTGTGGGGAACAAGCTCTCGAATTAGCAGGTGAAGTTGGTGTTTTTTTATATAACTTTCAGAAGCTATAATACCTGCGTTACATTGATTATTTTTCTTGCATCTAGCAATTGCAGCTTCAATATCAGGAACTGCCACGCGAATAACATCGGGGAAATTGGTATCAATGTATTCTTTTGCCTGTCCGAAAATTGAGGCGTTACCAATTATCGTATCAAAATTTTCCTGCTTTGCACCGGGTAAGCAGCCAAGAGAAAGATTGATGGGCATTACAACATTATCGACCCATGATCCTGCTTTCATTTTTTCAACCAAATGCAGACAATCCTTAATTTCACCGCTGCGGGTATTGTAGATTGGTACCACAAGATAGTCTGCTTTTCCTGTAAGAAAGGAGTTAATTAAAGATTGTAGCTTTTGGAAAGTTATTATCCTTGCCTTGGGATCATACTGATATGCGGCCTTAAAACTGTCTGAGCCCACAGGACCAAATGTTGCTATTTTACTCATAAGTTTATTTAATGTTTATTCGGGTAAAGCCTCTTTCTGAGCGTATGGAATTACAGTGAAACAGAGTAGCAGACTAGCCATTCTTGAAGAGTAAAGCAAGTTTTTAGGTGTTTTTCAGGTGAACAGAAAGATAAAAAACGTGGCAAATACAAGTGCTAAGAAATATCTTGACGAACTGGCTGACTTGAAAAAATGTGCTTTTGGCTTGTTTCCCAGAAAAAGTTTTCTAAAAAGTATTTTTTTTGTTCAATACCTTGGTGGCTCACCGATCATGTGAAATTGCTTTTCTTTTTTTTATAGTGCTAGTAAAATTTGGAAAAATGGTTTTTCTTTTTTAGGGAGTTGATTGTTGAATGAAAAGCAACTTGTTAAAATTGTGGAACAAATGTATGCAATAAACTGAGTATTGAGTATGAGAGTTCTAAGGATCGTTCCAGGATATTTATTAAAAGGTTTTACGAATTTGTTGCTAAGAATACAAAAATGTATTTAGGCACAGGAAACTTGTTAAATATCAATTGGGGTAAGAAAATCTCAACGTGGGGTTATTTCTTTGTTTAAGAGATAACTGTATTATTATAAGAAAGGAGCTAAAATGATAGAAAAAACTAAAGATTATTTTTCTGTTTTTCTGTATTGCTTGTTTTTTTCAACAATGCTTTCTGGTTGTGGAGGGTCTTCCGGTATGGAAGATAGTGTAACCCAACCTGATTCGAAACCCCTCTCTCCTGTTCAAAATGATCGGGTTGATGCGAAAAAAATAAAAGATCTTGACGATGAGATTGATTTTACTAAAAAAACAATTCGTGGATATCAAAGGCATCTAACCAGAACGCTACAAAATGCTGTTATATATAGAGCTAAAGATCAAGCTGCCCGTGGATGGTACAGAGGTGATGGTGGTGAAGAAGATGGCGCTCGTGCCGAGCGTGAAACAATGGAAGCTAACGCAACAGAGCTAGAAATTGCCAGATTGCAACGTAAGTTAAAAAAACTTGAGCTCAAGAAAAAGCGACTGTTGCAACAATCATCAGGATGTTTTCCTCCAGAAACATTGGTAAAAATGGAGAATGGCTCTCTAAAAACACTGGAAGATCTACGGCAGGGAGAAAAGGTGATGACATACGATATTGGAGATGAATCACCTGTCAGCAAGGCCATTGTCGAAATTTACGCGGTGGATGCCAATCATCTTTATACAATTAATGGACAACTAATGACTACAGGTGGAGAGAGGCTGCTGAGTCAGAATGGATGGGAAACAATACGTAACCTTAAAAAAGGTGATCTTGTGCATATTAATGGGCAAATGATCAAAATTGAAAGCATTGATTATTCTCTTGTCAGGCATAAGTTGCTGAACATTCAGGTTGCAGATACACACAATTTTTATGTCGTCACGGAGGATGGATCACGTTTTCTTGTTCATAATACCAGTGGTAAAGGTGGGGGCAGTAAATAAACCATAAGATTTGAGTATTCATTTGCTAAAGGAAATTTGCAATGACCAGATATAATTTTTTCACAAAAGTTTTTCTTATATGTTCAGTTTGTTTTTTGCTTAATTCATTGAACCCTTTTTATGCTGAAGCTTTTAGCTTTGTCAATCCGTTTACTGCTGTTAAAAAGTTGGTAAGTGAACAGCAAGCTGATACGGCATACAACAATAAAAATTACGCAGATGCGTTTAAAAATTATCAAAAGGCTGCCGATGCAGGTTCTCCCTGGAGTCAATTCATGCTGGCTAATATGTATTTAAAGGGCGATTATGTTAAAAAGAACATGAAAAAACACCTCTATTGGCTTCGCAAGGCAGCTGATAATGGGAGTCCATCCGCCTGTTTTTTGCTGGGAAGAGGCTATTTGGGTGAAGATAATTCCCGGGCTGTTTCATACCTGAAAAAAGCTGCTGACAAAGAACATGCTTCTGCCATGTATCTTCTTGGATTAATGTATGCAACAGGAAATGGCGTTTCAAAAGACACAAAAAATGCTTTGAAATGGTTTCGATTAGCAAAAGCCCATGGTATGCCAGTCGATGATAAATGGTTGTCTGTTAAGGGTATCGAAAAATCCCTTAAATTGAAAAGGGTTGATAAACAGAGGTTTCAACTTGTGCGGGAGATACAACGGCGTTTAAATAAACTTGGATATAATCCAGGACCGAGCGATGGATTGTATGGAAAGAAAACCAAAGATGCAATCCAGGCATTTCAGAAAAAAAACAATCTCAAACCCGATGGATTGGCAAGTGTGGATTTACTAAATTCCTTAAAACAGTTAGCTCAATAAGGTGTCTCTCTTTCAGAACTTTGCCTGAAGAAGTAGTTTTCTGGAAAGGCTGTTATATATTGTTCCAAAAGGAAGAAGGCTGATCAACCAGTTACTTTTGGACAGTAACTGGTTGAAATTTTTTTTAATAAAAGACTCAAAAAGAAACGGTAATTTTTGAAGGTAAATCAAAGATTACCGCTCTTTTGAAAACAGATGAAAAGATCGCTTACTGTTGGGGCCAGAGCAAGGTCTGGTAAATCCAGCCCACGGTGCCTTGGCTGTGTTTTACCTTGATCCACTTATCTTTTGAAGCAAGCTTTGTCAGCACGACACCACGCTCGACTTCGGCAACAACGGGGTTCTTTTTACCAGGACCCGAACGCATGTTACCTGTTTTGTTAACATTGACTATAACAGTGTCGTTTTCACGAACAAGAGAGGAGTGGATCCAACCCTTGTCGTTTTCGTAGTCAACGATTTCGTACCATTCACCTTTTTGAGAGAGAACCTTTACGGGCCATCCTTCAAAAAGTTCCATTACAACAGGATTCTGGGTGCCGGGCCCTTTTCTTACATTAACATTATCTTTTGATACAGTAAGAAACTCTGCTGCCTGACAGGTGAGCGCGTAAAACAGACAAAAAGCCAATGCCAGCCCTGTACTAAAACGTGTTTTTGTCAAAAAAGTATTTTTGTACATAATTCCTTATCATTTAAGATTGATAAAAAGCCTTCTGGTAAGCCGAATACATCGAAATCTATATCATTTTTGGAATAATAAGTCAAATATCTGCTGAATGACTTTTCCAATACAAAAAGTTTATTCTTGTGTGATAATTGTATTGCAGCCTGGTTTTATAACGAGTTGTGAACCAATAATCACTGGATTGTTTCTGGCAATATGTCCGCTGGAAATATTACCAAGAATTGGAATATTTCTATTCCCACAAAGATCAATGAGACGTTGCCAGACAGCTTCTGTGTGACGAATTTTTTCAGACGCAGTTTCATGAACATTGCTGGAAAAATCTCCAAGCAAAATTCCAGCAATATGGTCAAATTTGCCTGCAAGATGTAACTGGGTCAGCATTCGATCAACTTTGTAGGTAGGTTCTGCAACGTCTTCCAGAAAAAGTATGCGTTTTTTGTAATCTATGTCATAAGGTGTTCCCAGAAGGCTTACCAGGGATGTAAGATTGCCACCTATAAGTTGCCCTGAACAACCTGCAGTACCATGTAAAAGTTCAATGCTTTTCTGCTTAAGAATATTTTGCCTGTGGCCACTTAAAACTTCCTGAAAAAGCTGGATGGTTTTCCTGGGTGCCTGACTGATACTTGTCAGGACTGGTGCCTGAACAGAGAGAAGACCTGTCTTATCAAACAGATAATTTTGTAGAATGCTAATATCTGAAAAACCGATCAAATATTTATGTTCTTTTTTTATTTCAGCAAGATCAAGATAGGGGAGCATACGAAGACAACCATAACCACCTCTGAGGCTCATCAGGGCATCGACGGTTGAATCTGCCCATAATCTATGAAATTCTGTGGCCCTCTTTTGATCGGTATCAGCGAGAAAACCGTCACCAGCCCACAAATCTCTGGGGAAGATGACCTCGTAACCCAATTCTTTTAAAAGTTTAATTCCGTCATAAAATGGTTGTTTTTCTTGTAATTGCCCTGCTGGAGCAATTATGCCGATGGTATCACCAGGCAGTAGTGGTTTAGGCTCTTTCTTCACATTTATCACCACCATGTAATTTGTTATAGATCAATTGCAAACCATTTAAGGTGAGCAGGGGATCTATAATTTCGATAGAGTTGGTAACTGGAGCAATGAGCTTTGCCATTCCACCAGTGGCAACCACTTTCATATTATCATCAGTCATGGTCTCCTGCTTTATTTTTGCAGTGATACCATCAATCATGGCACCATAACCGTAAAGAATACCACTTTTCATGGCATGAACTGTATTCTTGCCAACAATGTTTTCCGGCGGGGCAGTAACATCTACCATGGGTAGTTTGGCTGTTTTACTGGCGAGAGCTCCCAGAGAGATGGCAATACCCGGTAGAATAACCCCTCCGATATAGCTGCATTTTTTAGTAACGCAGTCAAATGTTATGGCTGTACCAAAGTCAATAACAATCAAATTGGTCTGATATTGATGGTGTGCAGCATAACTGTTAATTAACCTGTCTACTCCCACTTCCTGTGGATTATCTGTATCAATGTTGATAAGTGAAGACATCTCATGACTGGTGAGTTTTATTACCTCTGTTTCCAGGTGACTCGAAAAATGTTTTTTACAACAATGAATCCAGGCTGCTTCAAGAGTAGGCACAACACTTGCCAGTATCACGTGGTGGATTTGTTTGGGATCAATTCCTTCTAGAGTTAAAAGTGAGTGGTATCTGATCGCAAGTTCATCACCGGTTCTATCCTGATCAGTTTTTAGTCGCCAGTAACCGATCATTGTGTTATGTCGGTAGAGGGCTGTGACTGTATGGGAATTTCCAACATCTATTACCAAGAGCATTCTCTTCTCCATCTTGTGAAACTTGGCTATCTCAAAAAGAAGATTATAATAATTTCGAATAAAATTTATCCTATAATAGTACAGGTCTGTCAAAAAGGAAGAAGTACAAATAATAAAAGAATGGTACTCTCAACAAGCAATGATAGTTGAGCACCGGCAGAATATCCTCCGTGTTTGAGGAGTAATAATAAAATTTCAAGCAATTTCGAGACTTATGTCAGAAAAGATTAAAAAACGAAGATACCAGAGAAAAAAAGCAGGTGAATATAAATGTCACTGTTGTAATGAAAACAAACCTTTTTGCTGGAGTTGTCCCTGCGGTTTTCAGATTTGTCCTGAATGTTTTGAGGAAAACAAATGGGGGATCAGTAATGGGCCCACATGGATTTGTCCCGATTGTGAACGTATCAGGATGATGTAAAAATGAACATGCTGAAATCTTGATAAGTTGGGAAAAATACAATACTATAAAACGTTTGAAGTTGTGTTGTTGATGTATAACCCTCTGTAATGATTAAAGGATATGGCTCTGAAAACACCCAAAGACCCCGCTGATGAACTGTTGACATTCTCTAAAAAACAGGACAACTCAGAAGCTCCAGATTTGTCACAAAAAAATGTTGAATATGACGAAAGTAAAATTAAAACCCTGAGTTCGCTGGAACATATCAGAAAACGACCCGGTATGTACATTGGTCGCCTTGGTGATGGTTCCCATCAGGACGATGGTATCTATATTTTGTTGAAAGAGGTGGTGGATAATTGTGTCGATGAGTTTATCATGGGCGCAGGTAAAAGAATTACCGTCGAAATTAGTGAAAAAGGGAGAGTTACAGTAAGAGATTTTGGTCGTGGTATTCCTCTTGGCAAAATTGTTGACTGTGTTTCTGTTATAAATACAGGAGCCAAATACAATACGGATGTTTTTCAATTCTCTGTTGGGCTCAATGGTGTGGGCACCAAGGCTGTTAATGCCCTGTCTGATGAGTTTGTTGTAACAGCGTATCGGGATGGACTGTATGCCTCTGCAAAATTTGAACATGGTAAACTGGTTCATAAGGAAGAAGGTGAAAGCAAAGAGAAAAATGGCACTCAGATAGAGTTTCTACCTTCAAACGAGATGTTTAAAAACTTCTCTTTTGATATGGATTTTGTGGCAAAACGTATTTGGCGGTATGCTTACCTTAACGCTGGTCTCAAACTCTATCTGAACAAGCAGCTTTTTTATTCCAGACAAGGGCTTCGTGATCTGCTTGTCAAGGAACTGGCGGATTCAAACCTTTATGAGCCAATCTACCATAAAGATTCCACCCTTGAGTTTTGTTTTTCCCATACTGATGGTTTTTCAGATAATTATTATACCTTTGTGAATGGTACATATACCAGTGAAGGAGGTACTCATCTTTCAGCCTTTCGAGAAGGAATTTTAAAAGGTATCAATGAGTTCTCCGGTAAGAAATTTGTCAATACCGATGTTCGGGAAGGTATTGTTGGAACCCTTGCCGTAAAGGTTAAAGAGCCGGTTTTTGAATCCCAGACAAAAAATAAACTGGGTAACACCGAAGTGCGTTCCTGGATAGTTAATATTGTTAAGGACGTTGTTTCCAGTGAGCTGTACAAGAACAGTGATAGAGCGGAAGCTCTTCTGGATAAGATTCAGAGAAACGAAAAGGTCCGAAAGGAACTACAGTCTGTTCGTAAGGAGGCCAAGGCCAAGGCCAAAAAGGTCGCGTTGAAAATCCCTCAGCTCAAGGATTGTAAATATCATCCGACAAAAAACAAGCCGTCCCCTGAAGGTCGTGAAAATATGATTTTTATTACGGAGGGACAGTCTGCCGCAGGCTCCATTGTTTCTTCAAGAGATCCACTTGTCCAGGCTGTTTTTTCTCTCAAGGGCAAGCCTTTGAATGTGCTTGGCCATCAACTGGCAACTCTTTATAAAAATGAAGAAATGTATTCGCTCATGCGAGCCCTCAATGTGGAGCATTCCATTGGTGATTTACGTTATGATAAGGTAATTCTTGCAACGGATGCTGATGTTGATGGCTTGCATATCAGAAATTTGCTGTTAACATTTTTTCTGCACTACTTTGAGCCAATCGTCAAACTTGGTCATATCTATATTTTGGAAACACCTATTTTCAGAGTACGAAACAAGAACGAAACCATCTATTGTTACAGTGACAGGGAAAAAGAATCCGCCTCCAAAAAACTTGCTGGACGGGGAAAGAAAAAACTTAATGTAGAAATCACCCGTTTTAAGGGGCTTGGCGAAATTTCACCGAAAGAATTTAAGCAGTTTATAGGTAATGATATACGTTTGAAGAATGTTACGCTTGACTCCGTGAGTGAGGTAAAAGAAGTCCTGACGTTTTATATGGGCAAGAATACTCCAGATCGCAAACAATATATTATGGACAATCTTGAACTCACCCCGGAGCAGTAAAAGTACAGTTACTATATGGATATTATGGAAACAACTGAACAAGAAGAACAGCCAGAAAAAGCAAAAGGTAAACTCCATAAATTGTTTGAATTTAATTTTATGGAATATACTTCCTATGTTATCAGGGAACGTGCAATTCCATCCATTGAAGACGGATTAAAACCTGTACAGCGTAGAATTCTTCAAACTCTCCAGAACATGGATGATGGTCGTTTCAACAAGGTGGCAAATGTTGTAGGGGAAACCATGAAGCTTCATCCACATGGAGATGCCTCTATTTTTTCGGCTTTGGTTAATCTTGCCAATAAAGGTTTTCTTATAGATCGTCAGGGTAATTTTGGAAATATCTTTACCGGTGATCAGGCTTCGGCTGCCAGATATATTGAGTGCAGACTTTCACCTCTTGCCAGGGAAATACTCTTCAATAAGGATCTTACCGAATATATTGATTCCTATGATGGCAGAATGGTTGAACCGGTAACTTTACCGGCTAAAATTCCGATGTTGCTATTACAGGGGGCTGAAGGTATTGCCGTAGGTATGGCGACCAAAATCATGCCCCATAATTTTTGTGAATTACTCGAAGCGCAAAAGGCGATTCTGAAAGGAGAAGAGTTTACAATTTATCCTGATTTTCCCCAGGGCGGTCTGGTAGATGTCTCTGCTTATGAGGATGGAAATGGTAAGATACGATGTCGCGCGCGAATAAGGGAATTGAACGAAAAAACTATTATCATTGAAGAAATCCCCTATACAACCACGACCCAGTCCCTGACTGATTCCATTGAGAAGGCCGCAAAGGCTGGAAAAATAAAAATCGTCTCGATAAACGATTATACGGCCGAAAAAGTTGAAATAGAGATTAAACTGGCACGAGGAATTTACGCGAAAGATACCATTAAGGCTCTCTATGCCTTTACTGATTGTGAAGTGTCTATTTCTCCAAATCTTACTCTTATTGAAGGTGTAACACCCGCAACAAGTTCTGTAAGTGATGTCCTGAAATATAACACGGCAAAACTTAAAAGTGATTTGACAAAAGAGCTTGAGCTAAACCT
>PDWI01006889.1_pt1 | contig 14088 bp, 7 predicted proteins | sample 1430891 | NCBI WGS metagenome assembly PDWI01 (sample SAMN01162508, study PRJNA174530) | Oral metagenome, whole genome shotgun sequencing project. | biome: Marine environment; feature: Marine mammal; material: Swab sample of the gingival sulcus; isolation source: swab sample of gingival sulcus...
AGGAATTGTGGTTGAGAAAGTTACAGGAAAAAATTTAGCAAAATATTTTGAAGAAAAAGTTTGGAAGCCTTTACAAATGGAAAACAAAGGTTCGTGGTCATTAGATGATAAGAAACATCGTTCGGCAAAATCATATTGTGGACTGAATTTATCTGCTGTCGATTTGGCAAAAATTGGTCGTTTGTATCTTAACAATGGAAAATTTCAAGGCAAACAAATTGTCTCTGAGGATTGGATAAAAGCAACTTTAACAAAAAATATTAAAAATAATAGTTATAATTATCAATGGTACAATGGTTTAATAGAAGCTGTCAGAGATAATGGAAGTCCTTATTTTACAGATTCGATACAGGCTGTAAAGTATTTCTATAAAAAGTATAGTTATAAAGAATACAAGCCAGAAGGAAAAATAAATAAATGGTGTCTTAGAGAGTTCACAAATAAAAAAGCTATTAAAGATTGTAAAAAATATTATAACTGGACAAATAAAGATGAATGTAGATGGAATCTTATGGTTTGGACAGGTAGATTTCAAACCTTAGGACTTTTAGATCAAATTCTCTATATTGACCCTCTTAAAAATATTATTATTATTCGTCTTGGAGAAAAAGAGAAAAGTAATTACAAATATGGTGGTTATGATAGTTTAATGGAAGAAATTATGAATGCTTTGCCACCTCATTTTGAAAAGGCAGTTTATAAAAACAAAAAACAGGAGTGAAATACTTCACTCCTGTTTTTTGTTTTTATATTCTTTTACGAAATAGTGCTCTTATTCTAAAACTTCTACTTTTGCAAGAATATAGTCATCTGCTAATTCTCCGGTAACTTCTTTTCCTTCAGCATCAAGGAGTATCAAACATCCTTCTCCCACTTTGTAAGATTGTGTATTTTCCTTTTCGTCTTTCAAAGTAATTACACTTTCTGTTTCATCCCAAGAAAAAGTTCCTTTACTTTCAAAAAAGCCGTTCTCTTTTTCTAGATACTCTTCACTTTTTTCAAAAGTACCGTCTTCATTTAACAAAACTTTCGTTTTAATGCCGCTGCAATCTGCACAAGGTAAAACGCCCTCATATTCTCCCACCCACTCTATAACTTGTTTGCTTGAGCGAGACATATCCATAGCTTGTTCCTTTGCCTGAGAATCTTCTTCTTTTTGTTCAGAGCCTTTCTTACCACAACTAACAAACAACAAAACACTACACGCTGCCAATAAAATTATTTTTTTCATCTTTTCTTTTTTTATAAAATAATATTAAAAATTTCCTTTTATTCATCTTATCAACTTTTGTGCCCTAATTTGTTTGTCCCCTCAAAAAAAGTGTTAAAATTAAAATTTAACCACTATATGCCATTTTTTTTAGTTGTAATAGATCCCGCTAAAAAATAGCGTTGAGGACACCTGCTAAGCGGATGCCTGCCTTATGTAGTTCTAGCTTCAGCATATCAAAATACTCATACATATAACGATAACGCAAATTCTCGTCAGGCTTTGCCGAAGCATACACTTTGTCAGTAATCGGTTGTATTTCTTCTATCCAAGTCATAATATCCCCTTGTTGCCATTGTTTGCGAACTTTTCGAGCTAACCTTGGCATATTCTCCGCCAATTCCGAATAACTCATTTTGTAAAAGTCCAACATTTCGTCATCCCATACGCGATGCAAATTACTATCTTCACCAAACCATTTGACTTTAATATCATTACCTCCACGATCTTCCGGTCTTCCCACGTGCAACGGCTGATGAGCCTCGCCGACAATATGCACTAAGAATTTCAAACAGAAACGTTTTTCCTCCATTGTAGCATTTTTATTTTTCAATGTTTTCACACAGTCATAAAATGCCATCACTAAATCACCTTTGGGATTTTTCTTGCTCTCGGCATAGGTTTCTCCTTGTTTAATGTTCACGAAATGCCAAGTATAGGCATAATCATACTTCCTGTCCGACTTTATATCATCCGCATAGGTAGAAGCCAAAACCAAGTTGTCATTTCCCAAAATTTTCTTAATAGCTCGTTTCGCTCGACAAGAAAGATGTTTCTCTGCAATTGCAGCAACCGTCCTGTGTCCCGTGGGTCCATAGGCAAAAACAGTTGAACAGTTGAACGCGGCAACAAGCAGTATAATTATTATTTTCTTTGACATTTTTTTATGTTTTAAAGAGTAGTAAAAAAGAAGAGAAGAGCCTTATTATGAATCTCTTCTCTTTGTTTCATTCAGATTGTAATACACTTTGCAATTTATTCAGCAATCTTCTTTTGTGCAATATCTAAGATAATTTTTTCCATAGCTTCAGCATCGGCAGCGATACTTGCAGCTTTTGTCAACATCGTATCAACAACGGATTGATCCTCTACGCCTTTCAGATTGATTTGAACATTAAGATAAGCTCCCAAAACTCCGGAACGAGCAGCTAATGCACCTACTGCTGCATCGGTTACAGAATTTGGATTTCCTATTTCAGCCATTGCTTTGATTACTTCCATACTGTCATAGCATAATTGCATCGTTTTCAAAGGCACTTCGGCAGCATAGATTGTAGCCTCTTGAATAGCTTTTTTACGAGCTGCTTTCTCCGCATCGGAATTCTTAGGAAGTCCGAACGCATTCATAATCGCATTGAAAGATTCCGTATCTTCATCTACCGCACGTAATAGAGCTTGTTGATAATATTTGCCTTTTTCAGCCCAATCGGAAAATTCTTCCCAACGCTCGTCCCAACCTCTTTTGTGAGAAGAAAGGTTCGCTACCATTGTTGCCAAAGAAGCTCCCAATACTCCCATATAAGCGGAAACAGAGCCTCCTCCCGGTGCAGGTGATTCAGAAGAGGTTTCTTCTGCAAAACCTTCTACGGTATAGTCAACTAAACGTTTTTTGCAATCTTGCATTTTGTACTCAATGATTTTTTGCTGTGGATCAAATGGTGCTAATTCATCTAATCCCATTGTTTTTACGGCAATTTTAATCAATTCGGCATCAGAAACACCTGTCGAACGTTGTTGCTTGCGTAAGAAATAACGCCCTGCTTCCAACATTGCATCCAAAGGAATTAATCCCACCAATTCCGAACCTGTTACGCGAATGCCTCGCTTTTGGGCTTTGTCGCATACTTCGTCAAAAGCTTTATGGATAGAAGTAACGGTAATGTCTGTTAAGTTCATAGAAATCTGAGCAATACCATATTCCTCGATAAACCAACCGATAGCTTTTACAGACTTCAATGTTCCCGGAATATTCAAAGGTTTTCCGTTCTCATCACAAAGAATTTTTCCCGTTGGCTTATCCCCCTCACGCTTCACACGACCACGCTCACGTACATCAAAAGCAATTGCATTGGCACGACGAGTTGAAGTTGTATTCAGGTTTACGTTGTATGCAATCAAGAAATTACGAGCTCCAACAGCTACTGCTCCAAAATTAGGGTTGAAAGTAGCAGAACCAAAATCAGGTTTCCATTTCTCTTCAGTTAATTTCTTTGACAATCCTTCGTATTCACCGGAACGAACAGTAGCTAAGTTTTTGCGCTCGGGCTTAAATGCTGCCGATTCATAACAATATACTGTCAATCCTAGTTCTTCGCCTACGCGCTTTGCCAGTTTACGAGCATACTCTACTGTTTCTTCCATTGTGATATTTGCCACGGGGATAAACGGGCAAACATCGGTAGCACCAAAACGAGGATGTTCCCCTTTGTGTTTGCTCATATCAATTACCTCGGAGGATTTTTTGATAGCTTGAAATGCTGCTTCTACCACCTCATCAGGAGTTCCCACGAAAGTAACAACTGTACGATTTGTTGCCTTTCCCGGATCAACATCCAAAAGGCTCACTCCGTCCACAGCTTCAATCACGTCAGTGATTTGCTTGATAACTTGCATATCGTTTCCCTCACTAAAATTAGGAACGCATTCTATAATTTGTTTCATCTTTTGTTTAGTTTTTTTGATTTTTTGAATCTGACACAAAAGTAGCCTTATTCTAAGTAATTCGAGAAATAATTATATGTTTTTTAGCAATTTTACCGGAAAAAATGCATTAAAGTATCTTCAGTAGGCAATAACCTTTAATTCCGTACGTCTATTTTTAGCGCGTCCTTCTTCTGTTTCATTCGTAGCAACAGGCTGTAGTTTTCCATATCCCTTTGCTATCAGTCGATTTTGAGATATACCGTTATTTACCAACCAATGCAAAACAGCTTTAGCTCTATCTTCAGAAAGCTTTTGGTTATAGCTTAAAGAGCCTTGATTGTCAGTATGTCCGCTAAGTTCTATTCGCAAAGAAGGATTTTGCATAAGCAGTTGTCTGACGTTTCTCAGTTCCGACTTCGATTTTTCTTTTAACGTTGATTTATCCGTGTCAAAAAAGATATTGTGCAACGTAAGGATTGCATTTTTTTCGATAGGTTTCAGGTAAATGTTTTTATATTGCTTTTTTAGGCTGTCTGACAGTATCTTAGAGTAAAAAAGATAGGTCTCTGCCTGTACGGAAAGTTGCCAGTCTTTCCCCTGAGTGAGACAAATAAGGTAATTTCCCGTAGTCATATCACTCACAGTGTGATAAGCGGAAGTATCTTCCGTATTTGTTACGTCAATCGTAGCAAATAAGGGCTTTTTACTTTTTGCATCCAGAATTTTTCCTTGCAATATTTTTACTTTGCGAGGGCGGAAAGTTTCGGGGAGCGGAAAAGAATAAATATCTCTATTGTTCCCCTCCTTATTTGATGAAAAATAGGCTGTAGTTCCTGCTGCATTTACGACAAATCCGATCTCGTCAGAATCCGTATTTATAGGAGGACCGATATTTACAGGAGTTGTAAAAAGGCTGTCCTTCTTTGTGGACATAAAAATATCCAGCTGATCTTCCTCTCCATAGCCATTTGAGGAAAAGTAGAGCGTTTCGTTGTCAATATGAATAAAGGGAGACATTTCATTTTTGGGCGTATTGATATTTAAATTTTGGGGAACAGACCAATGCATTTGTCCCGTGCTGTCGATATACAATAATTTGCTGTGCCAGATGTCCATTCCTCCTTTTCCACTCGGTCTGTTGCTGACGAAATACAGTTCTGTACCGTCTGCCGATAATGCAGGTTGTGTTTCCCAATATCTCGTATTGATATCACTGCCTAAATTTCGTGAAGGCATCCATTCTTCGCCAATTTTAATACTATAAAACAAATCACAACTTCCATAGCTATTTCTGTTATTACAAGAAGTGAAAATCATAAAACGACCGTCTGCACTAATTGTTTGAGCTCCTTCGTTTTCTTCCGTATTCAGCGTTTTGAAAGGTAAAGATTTTGTCCAATTTCCTAAGCTATCCTTTGTGCTGTAGTAGATGTCTTCATTTTTATATCCGTTTTGCGTGTTTAGGCGATTAAAAATTAAGATACTGTCATTGGCCGTAATGCTGGGCCAATATTCATGAGAAGACGTATTTATATTACTATTCAGCTTTTGAGGGATGATATGTTGCGCTGAAATAAAAAAAGTGAATCCAATAAAAAATACCGTAAAATAGAGTTTTAACATAATGCCACTATTTGTTTATTTGACAATCGTATTTTTTCTTCTTCCAACAATTTGAAAAATGCCAAATGAAAAATTTCTTCATCTTGAAATTGCATTTCCAAAGAAGTAAGCTTTTGAGGAGCTGTTTTCAATATGGTAAGAATGTTTTGTTCCGCAGCCTTTATTTCATCAATGGAAGGGAAGTACTTTTGTTTTGCCAAACAGGTATCGCACTGTCCGCAAGGAGTACTGCCATAATCGTCAAAATACGCAAGTAACATCTGAGAACGACAACGATGCTTGTGGGTTGCATACTTTAAAACTTCTTCTATTCTGTTTGCATAGCGCTTTTTCGGGTTATCATAGACTTTATTATCCAAACGAATATAGCTTTCGGGAATACGTCCGTCCGGATATGCCACATAGGGAGATTTTAAATGCGGAATATAGTGAATAACCTTTTCTTTGGATAGAGCTATCAGAATTTCTTTAACCACTTCAACCTTAATCTTACTTTTTTCCGCAATTTTATATTCGTTGATGCGTGTGTAATCCGTAAAAACTCCCGTGTACATCCGCAACAGTAATTTGATAATCGTATCAAAGTTCTTATCTTGATTGCGATATTCATACAAATCATCGCGACGCATTCGGAAAAGAATACGGGAAGGATTGTCTAATTCTTCCACAAAATCAATGGCTTCGGCATTTCGAAGAATAACCAAACTGTTAAAAGCGTCATTCAGGCTCAACTTGTATTTTGTAATAAACTCAGACAGGTTTAACGGATAGGAATATCCTGCACCTTCTCCCTCGCTTACTCTCAAGTAATTACTCAGGGCTGTGTAGGTGCGCAACACGGTTTCTTTCTTCGGATATTTTTGCGCAATACGTTTTTGCAGTTTTGCTTTATCCTCATTGTGGTAAAGCAAAATGGCATAGGAAAGATTTCCATCTCGACCGGCACGTCCTGCTTCTTGAAAATAGGCTTCGAGAGAATCAGGTAAATCTATGTGTATTACGGTTCGAACGTCCGGCTTGTCAATCCCCATACCAAAGGCATTCGTTGCCACGATAGTGCGTACTTTATTTTCCGTCCAATCTTTTTGACGCATATTTTTCACCTCCTCGGGCAATCCGGCATGGAAATAGGTACTACTAATTCCCTGTTCTCTAAGAAATTCCGAGATGTTTTTTGTTTTTTTACGACTCCTCACATAGACAATTGCAGACCCTTTGCTTCTCATCAAAATACGCAGCAAGTATTGGAGTTTGTCTTCAACATTGCGAACTAAGTAAGATAAATTAGGACGTTCAAAGCTTTTTCTGAAAACATTATTTTTTTTGAAGCCCAATTTTTCTTGGATATCTACGACTACTTGCTGTGTTGCTGTTGCCGTAACTGCCAAAACGGGAACTTCGGGGAATAGCTTCCTGATAATTCTGATTTTAAGATAAGAGGGACGAAAATCATATCCCCACTGTGAAATACAGTGAGCTTCATCCACAGCAAGCATTGATAAGGGCATTTGCACCAAGTATTGTTGAAAATAAGCACTTTCAATCCGCTCGGGAGAAACGTATAATAATTTTACATCACTGTAAACACATTTGTTTATAATTTGTTTAATTTCTCCATACGTAAGTCCTGTGTATATAGCCTCTGCTTTTATTCCTTTTTTTTGTAAATTAGTTACTTGATCCTTCATCAAAGCAACTAAAGGTGTTACAACTAAGCAGAGCCCTTCATTTAAAAGCGCCGGAATTTGAAAAGTAATTGATTTTCCTCCGCCCGTAGGCATAAGAGCCAAAGTATCTTTCCCTGACAAAACAGACTTGATAATAGACTCTTGCAGCTCTCGAAAACTATCATATCCCCAATATTTTTTCAGTATTTCTAAAGGTTTTGTAGGCATTTGGCAATTTATATTCAAATACAAATGTAATACTCAGGATAAAAATAAGAATTTTTAAATTTACAGATGAATTTTTCATCTTCCACAAAGGTCTAAATTTGCTACTCCTTACTTATTATCTTTTTTTGATTGCAATATACTAAGATATAGCGTATTTTTGTTTAGAATTAAGCTTATTTGTTATGAAAAAACTTGCAATTCTATACTTATTGACTTTCGTTACGGTGCAGCTTTGCTTTGCACAGTATTATTCTACCGGAGAGGATAGAGCAAGCATAAAGTGGAAACAGATTGATACGGAACATTTTCAGATTGTTTTCCCTTCGTATTATGAAAAGCCCGCCCAACAAGTGGCAAATTTATTGACAAATCTATTTTTCTATTATAAAAAGGATATGAATACTTTTCCTCAAAAAGTGTCTATCCTATTGCATACAGAGAGTGCAAAATCAAACGGATACGTTAGTTGGGCTCCTCGAAGAAGTGAGTTTTACACTACGCCCCCCAACGGCGAAAGTGCCGAGGATTGGCTGACTCATCTGGCTACTCACGAGTATCGTCACGTCGTGCAAATGGATAAGTTTGCGGAGGATTTTCCCCGGTTATTGACTTTTCTTTTTGGAGAGCAAATTGTTCCGGCTTTGTTGAGTTACAAGGTTCCTAAATGGCTAATGGAGGGGGATGCAGTACTTGCCGAAACCATTTTCAGCAATTCCGGACGAGGACGTTCGCCCGAGTTTTTGCAAGAGCTTAAAGCCTATCTTCTGGAAAAGAAACGTTGGTTTGGTTACGATAAAGCAGCATTGGGTTCTTACAAAGATCATGTGCCCAATATCTATAAATTAGGGTATCCTATGGTTGCAAACACGAGAAAAAATTATGGTAAAACCTTCTGGCAAAAGGCATTTAATAATGCCGGAGACTTTCCTTATCCTTGGCAGAGTCTTGTAGCGAATAGCGGTATCGAAGAGAAAAGAAAAACTATTCTTCAAAAGTTAGTTAGAGAGTTGGACAGTATTGGTAAAAAGGAAGCCATTTTCGGATCGGAGAAACTCCAGATTAAGAAACATTGGAAATATAATCGTTCTAATAATCCAATGGTAATGCTTTATAACGACAATATGACAGAGTTGCAGGCTCGTTGGAGGCAAGAACAAACATATTTTGATACCACAGCATACAAAGTGCTAACACCAGAGAAAAGAGCATATACTAACTATGAATATCCGTATGTTCGTAGAGATGGAAGTATTGTTGCATTGAAAACCGGTTATGAAGATTACGCAAAATTCGTAAAAATAGAAAATGGGCAAGAGCAGCTTATTTATACTCCGGGAGATATTGTCGGAAGAATGTTTTTGTCAGACAGTTTGCTCTTTTGGACGGAAGCTATTCCCAATCTGCGCTGGAGAGAAGTTTCCAAAAGTGCAATTTACTATTTGAACTTAACCACCGGAGAAAAAACAAAATTACAACATTCGAAGAGTTTATTTATGCCTTCTGCGAATAGTGATAATAGTTTTGTTGTTGCTGTGGCAAAAAAATCAGATTATACAAACGAACTCGTTGTTCTGGATAGAACTACTGAAAACTTGGTTTTTTGCCATAATTTAGGATACACACAAATTTCTTCTCCTTGCTTTGTAAACGAGAAAAAAGTCGCTTACATTTTCACAGATGAAGAAACCGGTATTGCCATTCTGGATTTGACAACAGGGAAGCAAGAATTATTGGTAAAACCAACCAATGTTTGCTTAAGTAATCTTTATTGTGGAAAAGGAAAATTGTTTTTTACCTCAGGTTATGAGGGCAAAAATGATATTTATTCTTACCATTTATCTACGGGGAAAATATACAAATTGACGGAAGCTCCTTACGGCGCAACGCAGCCCTGCATTGATAAGAATAAATTGTTATATGCAAATTATACATCAAAGGGTTATGAGATTGTTGAACTATCTCTTTCTGAGGCTCTTTTGCAGGAAACAATGCCAAACTATTGGGAAGATGATTTTCTATTGAAGGCTATTAAAAAGCAAGAAAATATTAAAGAACCTAAGCAGCTACCCGATAGTGTTTTTGAAATAAAACCTTATAGAAAGGCAGCCCATTTATTTAATTTTCACAGCCGTTCCCCTTTTGCAGTTTCTATGCCTATGGGGATATATGACGTAGGCATTTCTGCAAATTCTCAAAATTTGCTTAGTACAATGTTTGCTAATGTCGGTTATAGAAAAAAAACAGGCTATAAGAATGGACAAGCTTATGCAAACTTGCAATACAAAGGTTGGTTTCCCGTACTCTCTACAGAATTGAGTTATGGCAAGGAAACTCAAAGACTTTTCGCTATTCTAAAAAGATATGATAGTCTCGATACCGCTTTGTTGGAACGACGACAAAACATATGGAAGTGGGATACGGAAGTGAAGTTCCCCTTTACTATTTCAAGGGGTAAATATTATCGAAATTTATCTGCTTCTGTGAGGTTAGAGCATTCAAAAGACGTGGATGTTCGGCATATTTATTTACGAGGTACAAATAAAAAAAACTCTCATTTGCAAGGGAATAAAATTGACATAGGCATAGACAAAACACACCAATTGTTAAGCTATGGCTTTTCTTTCTCCAATATGCATAAAAAGTCTTTTCGTGATTTGTATTCACCTTTTGGGCAGTACGTTTCTTTTGTCTATAAACATATGCCATTTACCGGAGAAGATATTGATATGTACGCAATGAAGGGTATTTTTTATCTACCTTCGATATTTAAACACCACGGGATTGCGTGGTACGGAGGTTATGAGTTTCAATCCGACAATAGTGAATTTCTCGAAAAAGAAATAAAAATGCCTCGCGGAACAACCTCTTTATATGCGAAAAAAACATTTACCTCAATGCTTACCTACAAGTTTCCTTTAGCCTATCCGGATTGGAATCTTGGACGAACACTTTACATAAAGCGTGTAAAAATGGGACTTTTTTATGATTGTAGTGTAGCGAAAACGCAAAATATTTCCAAAAGTATGCAGTCTTACGGAACAGAATTTACGGCAGATGCTCACTTTTTACATATTCCCGTCCCTGTAGATATAGGTGTTCGTATCGGATATGAAACTCAAGAATCTCAACTTTTTTTCAATCTTCTCTTTGCCGTGAATTTTTAGACGAGTGCCAGTGTATTTTATCCTATAGAAATACCAAGTAAACAATACTTACTGTTGTTAGCATATAGAGTATCGTTAACGGAAATCCCACTTTGAAGAAATCTTTAAAAGTGTAATTCCCGGGGCCGTAAACCATAAGGTTTGTTTGATATCCTATCGGAGTGATAAAGTTTGCAGCTGCAGCATAGGAAACCAACAACACAAAACCTTTGGGAGGAAGTTGCAATTGCGTTGCCAATGAAAGAGCAATGGGAAAAGTTATTGCAACAGCAGCTTTGTTTGTAATGTAAGCCCCTAAAATACTCGTCAAAATATACAACGCAAAGAGCAATCCGACAATCCCAGCAGGACGTAAGGCAGCAATAATACTATTTGCGAGAATACTTGCTAAACCTGTCTTTAGCATAGCTGTCCCGAAAGCCAATGCCATAATGATAGTGAGCGCAAGGTTGAAATCTATTTTTTCGGCAATATCTTTAGGACTGGTAATTTTTGCCCACAGTACGACAATTATCACTACTGACAATGAAGTAAACATAGGCACCAAATGTAATGCGGAAAGAATCACAGACGTGAGAATACCTATTAAAAGCAGCCAAGTAACGTGGGGCAGTTGCTTTTTAATATCTCCGGTTTTTGAAATCATGTAGATATTGTTGTCGTTACTGATTCGTTCCTCGAAAAAATCATCGGAAACGAGAAGGAGTACATCTCCGGCTTTTAATTTCTGGTCACGAATTTTTCCTTTTAAATTTTCGCCGTTTCTATGAATGGCAATTAAGGCCGCATTGTACCTGGCGCGGAAATTTATTTCTCTGCTGTTTTTGGAAATAAGGCTTGAGTTATGAGAAATTACCACCTCCATCATTCGAGAATTTTTGCCATAGGCTAATTTCCCCGCCTCAGGTAATTTCAAGTCTCTTTTTTGATTCAACAGTTCCGTTATAACTTCCGTATCTCCTGTGAATAAAAGTGTATCATAAGTTTCAAAAATCATGCTACTCTCAATTGAAATTTTCACATTGTTACGATACACCGCAAAAAGAAATAAACCTTTTACATCAATAAATCCGACCTCTTTGAGAGTTTTTCCTACGAAGCCGGAATTTTTTGGAATAGTACCTTCTACAATAAATTGTCTGTTGTTAAGAGAATCTTTAAATAGCGTTTTGTGGGAAGGTAAAAGTTTATCACCTACAAATATAAGGTATAGGATACCAATAATCAGCATCGGCAATCCAACGTAGATAAAATCAAACATTTCCAATTGATTGCCCGTTTGTTCTACATACATTCCATTTACAATCAGATTGGTAGAAGTCCCGATTAAGGTCAAACAACCTCCGAGAATAGCGGCATAAGAAAGGGGGATTAGTAATTTGGAAGGTGCTATGTTATTGCGTTTGCTCCAATTATTTACATAGGGCATCATAACTGCCACAAGAGGAGTATTGTTAAAAAAAGCAGAAAAAACTCCAACCATACCCATCATTTGAAATGAAAATAATTTTTTGTTTTTCTTCTTTGTAAATAATCGATCAAAAATGGTTTCTATAAGTCCAACTTGACGAATAATATCTCCTAAAAGCAACAACATAACGATAACCATAACCTGTTCATTTGCCGCTCCCATTAACACTTCTTGAGGGGTAATAACACCGCATACGGCAAGGAAAATTATGGCTATTACGAAGGTAAAAGACGCTCCAAACCATTCTCGATAAAATGAAAACAACAGAAAAATCAACGCTATACAGACCTCAATGATATGTACGATATTCATTACAATTATCTAACAATTAAAATCTCTCAAAGATAAGAATTATAAACTAAAAGAAAAACGGTTGACAATCAGTAATTAACTGTCAGCCGTTAGTTTTTTGAGGGCTCATCACTCTAAAAAAATATTTTGACAGACTCATCCTGAGAGTGTCTCTAACCTCCATTTTTTTCACACTTCATCCGAAAAAAATAGCGATTTTCACAAGACAAGAGTAATGCATTGGAGTTTTCGTGAGTCCGTATTATCTCAAACTTGCTCCCAGTTGCTTCTCAAAGGCTTCTTGTAATTTTTGGCTTACCTTTTCAATTTGTTTTTCCGTAAGTGTTGCATTCTCATCTTGAAGAACTACGGAAACTGCGTAGGATTTTTTACCCTTAGGCAATTTATCTCCCGTATAGACATCAAAAAGTGTTACTTCCTTTAATATCTTCCGTTCGGATTGTTTGATGACTTTTTTTACATCATCAAACGAAATAGAATCGTCTAACAATAAAGCAAAATCTCTACGAACTTCCGGATATTTAGCCAAAGGAGTAAACAGAATGCTCCGGTTTTTAATTAGCTTCAACACGGTATCCCATTCTATCTCAGCATAAAAAACCGTTTGAGGAGTGTCCGTACGTTGTAATATTTTCTTTGTTACTTGTCCCAATGTTGCCAGTAAACTTTTTCCGCATTGCAGACTCAATCCTTCAACAAAGATTTCATTGGAAACATAGGTCTCTGAAATAATATCCCTGCCAATTCCTAATTTTTCCAAAACGTTAAAAACATAAGCTTTTAAGTGAAAAAAATCTGTGAGCGTTGCTTTCGTGTTCCAAGAATCCGGCAAAAAATTTCCCGTAAAGAAAATCCCCAACTTATCATACTCGGAGTAATATTTGAGAGGATGTTCAGCATCATTTTCTTTTTTGTGGTGATAGGTTTTACCAAATTCGTAGAAGCGCAAGTCATTGCGTTTTCTGTTGGTGTTATGTGTAATACTTTCCAAACCTCCGAATAATAGCGTGCGACGCATCGTCCCCAAATCTTGACTCAAAGGATTTTGTAAGAAAACACCTTCTTCTTTCGGAAACATATCCAAATCTTCATAATATTCGGTTTTTGTCAATGAATTATTCATTATTTCATTAAAACCATTCGCCGAAAGGTAGTCCCCGATAGTATTTTTCAATTTGTATGTATCCGGATTTTGCGCATAACTCAAAACGGATTTTACTTCGGATTTTATAGGGATATTATTGTATCCGTAGATGCGAAGTATTTCTTCAATTACGTCTGCCTCTCTGGTCACATCCACACGATAAGCGGGAACTTTTAATGTTAAAGTTTCGCCTTTATCTTCAGAGACTTCTATTTCCAAGACAGAAAGGATTTTAAGAATATTTTCTTTCGAAATTTCAATACCGGTCAAGCGTTGTGCCTGTGTTGTAGAAAATTCTACTGTTGCTCCCGTCAATTTCACAGGATAATTATCCGTTATTTCAGAACTGATGGTTGCCCCCGCAAACTGCTGCATCAATAAAGCTGCACGTTTTAATGCATAAAGTGTCATTTCAGGGTCTGCTCCTCTCTCAAAACGGAAAGAAGCATCTGTATTAAGTCCGTGACGACGTGCCGTTTTTCGAACTTGAACAGGATTAAAATAAGCCGATTCTAAAAATATCTTTGTTGTTGAATCCGTAACTCCGGAGCTCAAACCTCCGAATA
>PDWI01006890.1_pt1 | contig 14088 bp, 16 predicted proteins | sample 1430891 | NCBI WGS metagenome assembly PDWI01 (sample SAMN01162508, study PRJNA174530) | Oral metagenome, whole genome shotgun sequencing project. | biome: Marine environment; feature: Marine mammal; material: Swab sample of the gingival sulcus; isolation source: swab sample of gingival sulcus...
GCTTTAGAATTATAGTGCCTTAGGAGGTAAAAATGGCTATACAATTTATGGGAACAGGAAGAAGAAAAAAATCCATCGCCAGAGTACGCCTTATTCCAGGCACGGGCGATATCAAAGTAAATGGTAGAGAGCTTGAAGATTTCTTCCCTTATGAAATTCTAGTAAGAGAAGTTAAGCGTCCTCTACAATTATTAGGACTAGAAACTAAATATGATGTTGTAGTTAGAGTGCAAGGTGGCGGCTTCACAGGTCAAGCTGGAGCTATCAGACACGGAATTGCAAGAGCATTAGTTAAGAGTGATGAAACACTAAAGTCAGCATTAAAGGCTGAAGGCTTCTTAACAAGAGACTCAAGAATGAAAGAGCGTAAGAAATACGGTCTTAAAAAAGCAAGACGTTCTCCACAGTTCTCTAAACGTTAATATGTTTTTCAAAAAGACAGCATACACTATGCTGTCTTTTTTAAATGTCAACCAGGAGGTAGCAAATGTTACTAGCAATCGATATTGGAAATACAAATATTACTTATGCAGTCTTTGATGGCGAAGATGTTAGGGCAAAATACAGACTAGGTACAAAGTCAAATAAAACATCAGACGAATTTGCCCATGTAATGCTTGATTTGTTAGAATATAATGACGTTCATATAAAGGATATAACAGGTGTTGCAATAGCCTCTGTTGTGCCAAATGTTATGCACACAATGAAAAACAGCATATATAAGTATTTAGACTTTGAACCACTTATTCTAACTGCTATGAGTGACCATGGGATAGATTTAAAAACTGATAATCCTGCTGAAGTAGGTGTAGATAGAATTGCTGATGCCATAGCGGCTTATCACTATTATGGTGGACCATGCTTAGTAGTTGACTTTGGAACTGCTACAACTTATGATGTTATCAGTGAAAAAGGTGAGTTTTTAGTTGGAATTACAGCACCTGGGATTAAAATATCTGCCAATGCACTATGGACAGAAACTGCTAAACTACCTGATATTCAGATAGTAAGTCCAGGTACTATCCTGGCAAAAAATACTGTACAAAGTATGCAAGCAGGTCTAATTTATGGTAAGGTGGGCGAACTGGAATATATCGTACAAAAAGTTCAAGCAGAAATGAACATGAAAATGAAGGTTATTGTTACTGGTGGGCTGGCTAGAACAATAGAATCAGAAACAGATGTAATAGATGTCAATGACCAAAATCTAACATTAAATGGTATCAGATTATTTTATGAAAGAAATAAGGCAATAAATCAAAAAAAATGTAATAAAAATTAGAAAAAACCTAAAGTAAATGTAAAATATGCCGATAAAAAGTTGAATACCAGTATAGTAGGAAAGGGTAATTATATGTTAAGAGGTTTATATACAGCATCAACAGTCTTAGAGCAAAATACTAAGGAACTGAATGTCATATCAAATAACCTAGCAAATATTAAAACGACGGGCTTTAAAAAAGACATCTCTTTGTATGAAGAATTTAAAAGCCAGCTGTTATATAAAATTGGTGGTAATCCACTAAAAGAAAAGCAAGAACCCGTAAACGTAGAAGTTAAAGAACAAAACGGTTTTTTTAACGCTCAAACAACAGGCGGGTTTTTTCGTGTGGAAGCGATAGGTGGTGCATCATATAATACATCTTTAGCTTTTAGACGTGATGATGACGGATACCTAAAAACATATTATAAAAACGCTAATCAGCAAGTAATAGAGGGCAAAGGCTTTAAAGTACTAGGTAAAAATGGTGCGATACAAGTTGCAGAAGGTCAAAAAATAGAAATAGACCAAAAAGGAAACTTATTACTTGATGGTAAGCTCGTAGATAATTTAATTTTTAAAAAGCCTAGAGGTGTCATAGGGACAATGTCAGGTGGCGTAAAATTGATGCGTACTGCAATTAACTTTGAACAGGGGGAATTTATTCAAACTCACAACCCATTAGATTTACTAATAGAGGGCAAGGGCTTTTTTGTAGTCGATACGCCTCAAGGTGAAAGATACACAAGAGATGGTAGCTTTAAATTAACATCTGAGGGTACTCTTGTAACAGATGAAGGCTACGAAGTACAAGGTATTGATGGTAAAATTACCGGCTTAAAAGGAAAAATTGGTGTCAACGAATTTGGAGAAATTTTACAAGATGGGCAAATAGTCGATAAAATAAGAACTGTTAATCCACTTCGCCACGAATTTTTAAAAAAATCAACATTGAATTTATACAAATATGACTCAGAGCTTACAGAAGAAGAAAAAAACTCGCCTGTAACAATAATTCAAGGTGCATTAGAGGGTTCAAACGTAAACGAAGTTGAAGAAATGGTTAAAATGATAGAAACATACAGGTCGTATGAGTCAGCAAATAAACTAGTTAGAACTTATGATGAGACACTGTCAAGAACAGTTAATGATATTGGCAAGATATAATAAAGGAGATTAAGATATGAGAGCACTTTGGACAGCTGCATCGGGTATGAAAAACCTACAACTTTCAATAGACACAACAGCAAATAACCTAGCAAATGTAAATACAAATAGTTATAAATCACAGAGAACAGAGTTTAAAGACCTTTTATACGAACGTCTTGCATATAAGGATAATTCTGATGAGCTTGGCGTGCCAGTTAATTTAGAAGTTGGTCATGGTGTTAAATCAGCTGCAATAACAAGAAGTTTTCAAACTGGTTCATTCCAAGCGACTGATAACCCACTAGACGTTGCTATTGAAGGTGACGGATTCTTTGTTGTAACAGACAATAAAGGGCAGGAACTATTGACAAGAGATGGGGCTTTCAAGTTAGGTTTAACTGAAAATGGCACAAGACTTGTTACTGCTGATGGTTACCTTGTAAAAGGTGAAGGCGGTACTGAAATTCCACTAGATGGTGAAATATCAGAAATTAAAATAGACTTTGACGGTACTGTAAGAGTAAGACGTCAAAACGATGATGCGTCACTTTTTGAAACAGTTGGTAAGATTGAAATTAACCAAGTGACAAATCCAGCAGGTTTAATGAGTGTTGGCGATAACTTCTTTAAAACAACAGGTGCTTCGGGTGAAGCGTTTATACCAGAAGTTGCTGATAATAAATTGATGCAAAATTACCTAGAGATGTCAAATGTTCATGTGGTAGATGAAATGGTAAATATGATAACAGCACAAAGAGCCTATGAAATCAATTCAAAAGCAATCCAAACAGCTGACCAGATGTTAGAAGTGGCAAACTCTCTTAAACGTTAAATGAGTGTGTACGCCATTGCCATCTCGAGCGGAGTCGAATAACGTATACTGTCATCTCGAGCGGAGTTGAGAGATCTCGCTAAGTAAAAAATAGGAATTACAATGAAAATAAACAATAATCCCCAAGCTATCATGCAAGAACAAAAGTACAAGGCAAAGCAAGCAGAGATTGATGCTTTAGCGCCAAAATTTCAGGATGTTCTTGCCAAAAAAGACAAAGAAGCTCTCCAAGAAGTTGCTCAAGACTTTGAAGAACTTTTTGTTACAATGGTTTTAAAAACAATGAGAGCATCTGTTCCCAAATCAGACTTTACAAAATCATCTCATGAGCTTGAATTATATGAAGGCATGCTAGATGAAGCCTATGCCAAAAACATTGCAGAAAAAGGTACATTTGGTGTTGCTGATATGATAATGAAAAGCTTTGAACCTTATTTAGATAAACAAAAAGAAGCTACAAGTAGCTCCTTTGATTCTAAAATATAATATCCTCTGACCAAGCTTACGAGTCAAAAGGTTTGGCAAGATCATAGTCTAATGATAAACCTGTTCCTATTGCTACACATTCTTCTGCATTTTCAGCAATATAGCATGGAACGCCAGTGTGCTTAGCAATAACTTTGTCGATGCCATTTAGTAATGCACCGCCACCAGTTAATACAATACCGTTATGATAAATATCAGACGCTATTTCAGGTGGTGTTTTTTCAAATATATGCTTAATCGAGTCTATCATCACCATTAAAGGTTCTCTTAAACATTCGACTAGCGAATTGCTTGAAATCACAATGTTTTCAGGTAAGCCTGTTACAATTTGTCTACCCCTGCAATCCATATAGTCGTTATTATCATCTTCAAACACTCTACCAATGTGTATTTTTAAATCTTCAGCAGTTTTTTCGCCAATTAGTATGCCATATTCTTTTTTAATATGCCTTTGAATTGCTTCATTAAAGCTTTCACCGGCAACTTTTACAGAACAGTCTGCAACAGTTCCACCAAGTGAAATAACAGCAATATCAGTAGTTCCACCGCCAATATCAACCACCATGTGTCCATCAGGTGCTGAAATATCAATACCTGCACCAATAGCAGCTGCGGTAGGTTCGTCAATTAAATGAATCTTTGCACCACCTGCATCATAAGCAGCATCCACAACAGCTTTTTTTTCAACGGTGGTTACACCACCAGGCACACAAACCATAATGCTTGGTCTAAAAAACCGTCTTTTTCCACAAGTTGCATGTATAAAATGTCTTAGCATTTTAACTGTAATATTAAAGTCTGATATGACACCATCTCTCAGAGGTTTAATGACTCTGATATTTTCAGGTGAACGCCCCAGCATTTTTTTCGCTTCAGCCCCAACAGCAATCACTTTTCCAGTTTCTTTTTCAACAGCAACAACAGAGGGTTCGTTGAGAACCACTCCTTTATTTTTGATATACACTAAAACATTTGCTGTACCTAAATCAATACCTATTTGATTTCTTAAATAAGCCACTAAAATATCCTTTACAATTCGTCATTAAGCATTAGACTCTACTGATGCTAATTCCTAAGTTTCGTAATTTCTTTTCTAGTTCGTTATATCCTCTATCTATATGGTGAATTTCATGAATTGTGCTTGCGCCATCAGCTGCTAGAGCTGCTAAAACTAGGGCTGCACCAGCTCTTAAATCAGTAGCCTTTACATCTGCACTTTGTAATTTAGTTGTGCCCTTAATAGTTGCACTATGCCCCTCAATTTTAATTTGAGCACCCATTCTGTTTAGTTCACTAACATGTGAAAATCTATTTTCAAAAACAGTTTCTAAAATAGTACTGTTACCTTCAGCTAAGCACAATAAAGCCATGAACGGTGCTTGTAAGTCAGTAGGAAATCCAGGATATGGTAAAGTAGTAATATCAACAGGGTTTATTTTACCATCATTGATTACTCTTAAATCGTCGCCTTCTTCTTTAATGGTCACGCCACATTCAATCAGTTTTGCTATGACTGGTTTTAAATGATTAGGTACAACATTTTTTACTAATAAGTTACTTTTATGCATAGCCCCCATAATTAAAAAAGTACCTGCTTCAATTCTATCAGGTAGAGTACTGTGCTCACAACCACCTAATTTTTCAACACCTGTGATTCTGATTGTTTGTGTACCAGAACCCGAAATCTTAGCCCCCATTTTATTTAAGAAAATTGCTAAGTCAACAATTTCAGGCTCTTTAGCAGCGTTTTCTATTGTGGTAACACCTTCTGCCATAGTAGCAGCCATCATAATATTTTTCGTTGCACCAACACTTGGAAAATCTAAGTAAATAGAAGCACCAACTAACTTGTCAGCTTTGGCTTGGACAAAGCCGTGTCCAAATTCAACTTCAGCTCCTAAGGCCTTAAAGCCTTTTAAGTGCAAATCAATTGGTCTTTCACCAATGGCACAACCACCTGGTAGTGGTACTCTAGCTAAACCAGTTCTAGCTAATAAAGGCCCCATAACATCAAATGATGAACGCATTTGACTAACGTATTTATAAGGTGCTTCACTATCTTTAATTTCTGGAACTAAAATGTTTAAACTATTTGCGTTTCTTTCCACGTTAGCACCTAAATGTCTAATAATTTCAAGCATGACACTAACGTCTTTTAAAGAAGGCACCCTGTGAATTGTGCATGGTTCAGTAGACAAAAGTGATGCTGCCATAATAGGTAAAATGCCATTTTTAGCACCGTCTACCTCAATTTCTCCATTTAATTCTTTAATAGGTTCTATAATATATTTTTGCAAAGGTTCCTCCAATCTTTTCCTTTGTATGAGTTTCTAAAAAATTATATCATATTCTAGTATATTTGCAAAGCACTAAGTTTTAAAGTATAATATTGAGTGAAATATTTTAGATAAGGAGGGTACGTTTTTATGTTCAAAAGAGCAAGTAGTTTGTTTTTATTGCTGATAATGTGCATGACATTTTCAGCTTGTGAAACAAGTTTGAAAACGCCTACTGACCTTATAAAAAGACCAAAGTTAAGCGTGAAGAATAAAATAGCAAAAGAAAAGGTGCATATTGAACTTCCTCAAAATGCTACTCTTATCAGAGCCCTAAAACCTGGTCGTTTAAACTCTTTTGGTTATTATGACATAGATGGTGATGGCACAGACGAAGCCTACGCTTTTTATAAAATAGAAAAAGAGCAAAAAATTGGTTTGATGATATTAAAAGAGCTAGATAGTGAATGGCAATTGATCAGTGAAGTTCAAATCTCTGGTTCGGATATATCTTATGCTGACTTTGTTGATTTTAATTCTGATGGTAATGTCGATTTACTTTTTGGTTCGGATACATCACAGGACATTTATGGCTCAGTAAACGCTTATTTATGGGAAAATGGTAAATATCATAATATATGGACTAGCGAATTTACAAAATTAGTCGTAGATGATATGAATGGCAACAAAAACAAAGAAATTCTCTGTATTAAGCATGATAGAAATAGTTATTCCAATATCAGTGCGTATGAGTATATAGATAAGGAATTTAAACTGATAGACGAGCTAGATATGGATGAGTATATCAATGGGTATTATAACGTATTTAGTGGAAATTTAGCACTAGGACAAAAGGCTTTATTTATGGATTTTAACTTGGGTACCAAGTCGGCTACTAATATCATTATTTTAAAAAATGGTGAATTAATACCGGTGTTACCACTTTTTAAGTCGGATAAGTCAATAACCAGTTTAAAAACGAATAACATAAAAAGTAAGGATATAAACCATGATGGTATCGTTGAAATTGCGAGTACCTATAATTTGATGCTTGAAAATAAAGAAGAGCTAAGTAAAAAAGGTATTTATGAATGGAAGCAATATAAAGCCCAAAATGATAATCCAACCGAAGGCAACTTTGAAACAGTGGCAGCTTCGTTTATAGATAAAAAAGCTTTCTATGAATTTATCTTTCCTAAAACATGGCTGGAGGCTACTAAAAATGGTAGGTTAATAGCATATACTAGTGCAGAATATCATAAAAGAAATTTTGTCAGCTATTATTATTTAACAGAAAATTTAGACACCTATCATATTTTAAGTTTTGAATATTTTGATAAAGAGGATTATAATAAATTTATAGAATCAGAAAAAGTTGAAATGTATCAAATAATTGAGCTGAATAAAAACGCTAATTCAGTCCTAGTTGCGTACTATAATAAGGAACTAATTCCTTATGATGAAGTGGATGTAGCAAGTTTTCAAAAGTTAGTTTTAGACAAGGCACAAATAGAAAGCAACCTTGTGTTTTTAAAATAGAAAGAGGATAAATATGAGTACAATACTTGTTGTAGAGGATGATAGTTCCATCAGGTCTGTCATAAAGTTAAACCTTAAAAGAAATTCTTATGATGCAATCTGTGTGGGTAGTGCAGAAGAGGCATTAAAAGAAATCGAAAAAACCCCCGAAATTAAAATACTTATCCTAGATATTATGCTACCTGGTATGAGTGGTTTAGACTTATGTGAATATGTTAGAAAAACCAATTCTTCAATTGGGATCATTCTGTTGACTGCTAAAGTTCAAGAAGAAGATAAAATATTAGGTTTAGAGCGAGGTGCGGATGACTATCTAACAAAACCATTTTCGCCTGCGGAACTAATTGCTAGGGTAAATGCACTTTATAGACGAATCGAAAGTGTAGAAAAAAATCGAATAGAAGAAATTATTGAGAGTGGCAAGTTTGTTCTTAATGTTAGCACACGCTCTTGCTATAAAAACAATGAAGAAATTGTTTTAACACCAACCGAATTTATGATAGTCAAACTCTTTTTTACCAATGAGGGTAAAATCTTATCAAGAGATGATATTTTAAAGAATATATGGGGTGATAATTTCTTTGGCGATATGAAAATAGTCGATGTTAATATCAGAAGATTAAGACGTAAATTAGAAGATGATGCTTCAAACCCTAAGCATATTATAACTGTTTGGGCAAAAGGCTACAAGTGGATTTCAAGTGGCGTATGAACAAAAGACTAAGCATAAAGTGGAAAGTAGTTTTTACACATATAATAGTGGTGCTAGTTATCCTTGTTGTTTTTGAGATTTCTTTAGTAAAACTAATCCAAAATTTTTATTATGGTAATGTAGAATTATTATTAAAAAGTAATATAACCACGGCATTAGAACTCTATGATAGTAGATTAGTTGATAAGACACTGGAAAGTAGAGCAAAGTTTTTACTTGAAGATCAAATTATACCTGATTACGTAGATGCTCAAATTTTGGATACATCAGGAAATATCATAGAATCCACCTCTCGTTTTAAAACCAATGAGAAAATTGATAGTTTAGATTACTTGGAAGCTATTGAGGGTAATGTTTCAACCTGGCGAGGAAATGATAAAGAAACATCAGAATATATTATGGCGGTTTCCAGTCCCATTTACAGTAATGGATATATCAATGGTGTTTTGCGTTTTACAACGTCTTTAGAAGATGTCAGCCTAGTGCTTGTTGCCTATTATGTATATTCCTTAATGGTTGGCGGAGTTGTATTGTTAGTAGCAATAGCGGTTAGCATCCTGTTAGCTGGTAAAATAGTGGAACCGATAGAACACCTGAAAACAGTTGCAGATAACTATGCCAGAGGAAAGTTCACCGACAAAGCCATCGTTTTTGCTGATGATGAATTAGGTGATTTATCCAAAGCGTTTAACTATATGAGTGAAGAAATCAAAATAGCAGATGATGTTAAAAATAACTTTATATCTTCTATATCACACGAAATCCGAACGCCTTTAACCTCTATTATGGCTTGGTCTGAAACCCTTTCTGATGGTGCTAGTGAAGAAGAACAACAAGAGGGTCTGGAAATAATCGATAAAGAATCGAAGCGTTTAACAGGCCTAGTGGAAACCTTATTAGACTTTTCTAAATTAGAGGCAGATAGATTAGTTCCTGATATGAAAGTCTTTAACATGACAGCGTTAGTTGAAAACATTGCCAAGCAATTTTTACAAGTTGCAAAAAAGAAAAAAATCAGTCTAAACACAGAATTTAGCCATAAACAAATAAAATTTTATGGTGATGAATACAGGCTGAAACAAGTTTTAATAAATATTATTGATAATGCCATAAAACATAGTTATAATGGTGGTAAAATCGATATTAAATTATATTTAAGTGAGGATAAGAGAGACCTTATAATACAGGTAGATGATGAGGGTGAGGGCATTTTAAAGTATGATGTTAGTAACCTAACCACCTTATTTTATAAGGGTGATGAAAAAAAACAAGGTTCAGGTATTGGGCTGGCAGTATCTAAAAAAATAATCGATATGCATGCAGGCACAATTGACTTTAAACCAATTAGTACGGGCGGAACATCTGTAATAGTAAGTCTGCCAAGGAGGGCAAAAATTGAACGAAATCAAATTTAGAATATGGGATGATAAAGCACAAAAAATGATATACCTAGATGAAGCAAACATTACAATGGAAGAATTTATTAAGGCAAATAAAGAAGAACGCTTGATGATAGCAACAGGTTTAAAAGACATAGACGGGAATAGAATTTTTGAGGGTGACTTTGTTGATTTATACAACACGTATAAGGAAGAATACTTTAAGGGAAGAATAAAGTATATAGGTTCTTCGGCTGAATTTGTGCTAGAGAGTGCTGATATTACAAGACATAAGCGTTGGATAAATTATGAAATGAAGATAGCTGGTAACGTTTTTGAAAACGCTGGTTATCTTGTGAAGAACCAAGAAAATCAGGAGAATTAGGTGTTTTTTTTAGTACCATACAAGTTAATTGACAGGGAAGATTTAAGTATAATTCAAAAAATGTGTATTCTATATTTAGCTAGGCATTTTGATGAAAAGGGTGCGCTAGATCCTATTAACGAGCTTGAACTTGCCGAAAAATTACGAGTTTCAACTTCTGAAATTAGACTAAATTTGGATGTGCTTTTATCGAAGGGTATTATAAATATAGATAATCATTTAATCAGTACTCAAAATGAAGACAAAGATGCTAAAAATATTATCGTAAAAGAAGCTGTTTTTAAAAATTTAAGTACGGATAGCTTTGAAGAGCTTAAAATGAAGCTAAATAATAAGATAAAACGTGATGAACAATCAGATTTTTCCACTACGGCCAAAATAACGCAGCATCATGCTGATATAACAAGTGAAATAACACAACAGCATGCTGATATAACAAGTGGAACATTAGAACCTCACACTGTCATCTCGAGTGCAGCGTCAGAACCTCACACTGTCATCTCGAGCGCAACGTCAGAACCCCATACTGTCATCTCGAGCGCAACGTTAGCGGAGTCGAGAGATCTCACTCAGAACCAAACCCACTTTGATCCTTCTTATATCGCCGAACTAGCAAAAGAAGACATCTTTAAAGAAGAAACACCATCTAATCCTGAGTATGATGAAGTGGTGGCTAAAATCAATAGTGCAGAAGAAAAGATTAAAGAAAGAGCCGCTAAATTAAAATTAAATGTTCGCAAAAGGGATAAAAGAAGACGTAATTCAGAAAATACAAGTCAATATAATAGACGAAAAACTGATCGGGTAGAACCTGAAAATTCGGACAAACCAAAAGAAGAAACAATTGCTGAAACAGATGAACTATTAAGGATACTTTCTGAATCAAACCAAACGTTATTAAAAGAAAAAAAATCACTAATAGATGAAAATTACGAAAGGTTTAAAAACAGACCAAACAGAAGAAAGGCTGATGTTCAAGATAAACGTAAGAACATCAATCCCAAATTTATGAAAGCCAGTTCAGTTTATAAACAGCACGGCTCAAAGCAAATAGTAAAAGATGACAAAGAAAAAGATGATATAGAGGTATAAAATGGCATTTACATTAAAAAATTCAGTCTTAGATTTGGGTGAAACTCAGATAGAAAATATCTTTATCAATAATTTTATGCCACTTGCAGATGACATTCAGTTAAAAGTCTATATTTTAGGGCTTAGTATGGCAAGAAAAGCTGAACCAAATCAAAGTAACTTTGATATAGCTAATGTACTGAATATCAAACCTAGTCAGGTAAAGGACGCATGGCGTTTTTGGAAAAAGCTTGCCATAGTTGACTTTAAAGAGCCTAAGAGTGAAGATGATTATAATTTTGATGTCAAGTTTTTATCGTTAAGGGAAGAATATATCAATTCTCATTTTATTCAAAAAAATACGAATCAGAGTCAAGCAAAAACTAGATTATTGTATGATGAAGAAGTCAAAAAATTCTTTGATGAGGCAGAGGATGTTGTTAAAAAACCAGTTAGTCCTGATGACAGGATAAAAATAATTGAATGGTTGACAGAATTTAATGTTAGTAAGGAAATGTTTATTAAGGCTCTTAAAATAACCTTTGAAGAACGCCCGCCAGAAAAGCCAAGCTTAAAGTATACTAGGGGTATTCTTGCCAAGTGGAGCAAAAATAACATTAAAAGTCTTGCTGAGGCAAAAGAATACGAAGAAAACTTTATCAAAAAGGCGGAATTTTACAGGGAAGTAAATTATAGGCTACTATCAAAAACAAGTATTCCAACAGAGGCTCAGATTACCATAATTGAAAGTCTTATGCAGAAAATCAACGATAAAGAGACCTTTTTACAAATTGTGGATATTTGTAGTACATCTTACGTGTATCCAACATATAAAAGGTTAGAAAGTTTGAGTAAGAAAATTGAACAAAATCATGCGTTGACAGTTAGTGGTATCAATGAATATCTTGGTACAAAGGAAAATGTCAAAAATTCAAATTACAAAGCCAAAAAGCAGGTACAAAATTTTAAGCAAAAAACCTATCAAAGCATGAGCAAGGCAGATGCCATAAAAACAATGAAAAAGAACAATCCAGCTTTACTGTTTAATGCCAAAAAGGAGCAAAGTAAAAAATGATAAGTGGTGTAGATTCGTATTATGACGCTATTCGCATAAAAAACGAAAGAATCAGAGAAGAAAGAAGACAAAAGTTATATAAAGAACTGCCGGAACTAGCTGAAATTGATGCTAAAATAAAGGCAATGTCAATCAATTTAGCAATTAACGCCTTTGATATTGCCGTTAATTCGGAAGAAGTGTTTAAAGAAGCTGAAAAGGCCATCAAAACCTTGCAGGCTAGAAGGGCTGTTATTTTAACCGACCATGATTATGAGCCAAACTATTTAGACCACATTTATACTTGTAAACTATGCAAAGACAAAGGTTATATTAAAAGAACACCTTGTCAGTGTTTGCAAAAAACAAAGTTTGCAATAGGTTCCAAGTTATCTAACTTACATTCTTTAATGCAGTTTGATAACTTTGAAAACTTTAATTACGAGCTTTTTTCAGATAAAGAACTGGAAGAGGGGCATTTTTTAAAGACCGAAAATACGCCTAATCTTAGGCAATATATGTATTCTGTGGTTCACTTTTTAAAACTTTTTGTGGAGGATGATAATTTAGGTGTTTACATATATGGTGACACAGGTGTTGGTAAAACATTTTTATGTTCATCGCTTTGTAAGTATGCCTTAGAAAAAGGGAATTTTGTGGAATATTATTCTATGAAATCCCTAGTTGAAATTTTAGATAATCATAAGTTTAATAATGCCTCAAAGTTTAGCAAGCCTGAAGAAGATGACTATCACAAGGCTTATAAAAATTTATTTAAGTGTGACATCTTGATTTTAGATGATTTAGGGACAGAACTTAGAAACAAAAATACCATTTCTGAATTATTTTATATTATCAATGAACGAATGGCTTTGAAGAAGAAAACAATTATATCTTCTAATATTGGACTAGAAGACATTGCAGAGTGTTATGAAGAACGCATAGCATCAAGAATACTAGGAACTTATATAAATTTTCTGATAGTTGGTGAAGATTTGAGGCAAGTTTAACAGAAAATTGGGTATAAATAGTTTGTAAGCATTATGCTACTTTTTATATGATGCTTTTTAAAGGAGGATTAGTGTATGGCAAAAAAACGTGCTAAAGTGGTTGGAGGCAGAGAAATAGGCTCTTGTACTTCAAGTGTTAAACCAGCAGAAATGGATTTAATCGAATTAGAAGATTTAGAAGAGGAGTTAAATATGACAAGTATAGCAAGAATCGGTAGAGAAGCGCCTGATTTTCAATTATCAGCGTATCATAAAGGCGAATTTACAACAGTAAAATTATCAGATTATAGAGGCAAGTGGGTTCAATTATGTTTCTACCCTGGCGACTTTACTTTTGTTTGAGGAACTGAAGTGTCTGCAGTTGCAGCAAAATATAAAGAATACGAAGCGCTAGATGTACAAGTATTATCTGTTAGTGTGGATAGCGTATTTATTCATAAAATTTGGAATGAGCAAGAATTATCTAAAATGGTAGAAGGCGGCATCCCGTTCCCTATGATAGAAGATAAAGGTGGTTACTTAGGTGAAATATATGGCGTTTATGATGAAGTTGCTGGAATCGATACAAGAGGAAGATTCTTAATCGACCCAGACGGTATCATTCAAGCATTTGAGGTACTAACACCACCAGTTGGTAGAAATGTAAACGAAGCATTACGTCAAATCAAGGCGTTCCAATTAGTAAGAAAAACATCAGGAACAGAAGTTGAAGAATTGACACCATCAGGTTGGCAAGAAGGTGGTAAAACACTTAAACCAACAATGGATGCTATCGGTAACATCTGGAAACAGTGGACAACTGATGAACTTAAATAGATAATAAAAAAGGGCTTTTTGAATGAACTGACCTATGTCAAGTAGACAGTTAATTAATTAAAGCTTTTTATGAACAGAGTGCTAGGTTTCGATATTCAATCGGAGCATAGCACTCTAA
>PDWI01006892.1_pt1 | contig 14087 bp, 13 predicted proteins | sample 1430891 | NCBI WGS metagenome assembly PDWI01 (sample SAMN01162508, study PRJNA174530) | Oral metagenome, whole genome shotgun sequencing project. | biome: Marine environment; feature: Marine mammal; material: Swab sample of the gingival sulcus; isolation source: swab sample of gingival sulcus...
GTAGATAAGGTACTTTTTGCAGAATTTAGTGGACTAAATTCAAAAAAGTGTAACGCAATATACAGAAATTTTAGGCATTTTTTAAGAAATAAAAAAAGTCTAGACGAGTTCAATGCTTAAACTGAATAAAGAATGATTATTTTTGTGTATTTTTGTAACCTTAAATGAAAATGTAAAAATAAATATATGAAAAACTATATACTTTCTGTTTTTTTACTGATTAATTTGTTTCAGTTATCGGCACAAAATGTTTCAATTTCTCAACAAAAGAAATTGTTTCAGACTTTATCGGCAATTTCTAATCTTTATGTGGATACCATTGGGGATAAAAAACTAATTGAAGCAACAATAAAAAGTATGTTGCAAAACCTTGACCCTCATTCAACTTATATTCCCAAAGAGGAAGTACAAAAGATGAATGAACCATTAGTTGGAAGTTTTGACGGTATTGGAGTGCAATTTCAGATAATAGAAGATACAATTAATGTAGTGCAGACAGTAACAGGAACTCCTGCTGAAAAAGTAGGAGTATTACCAGGTGATAAATTTGTTGAAATAGAGGACAGTCTTGTGGCTGGTGTGGGAATAAAAAATACTGATGTTATCAAAAAATTACGAGGTAAAAGAGGTACTCCTGTTAGGGTTAAAATAAAAAGAAATTTCCAGAAAGATTTAATTGATTTTAAGATTATTAGAGATAAAATTCCACTAAATAGTGTTGATGCTTTTTATATGGCAACACCTACGATTGGTTATATCAAAATTAATAGTTTTGGGGCTAAAACCTATGATGAGTTTATTAACGCCTTGACAGAATTGGAAGGGCAGGGAATGACAAAACTAATTCTTGATTTACAAAGAAATGGTGGAGGATATTTAGGTACAGCGATACAACTTGCCAATGAATTTTTAGATAGTGGGAAATTAATTGTTTATACGAAAGGAATACATAATCCTAAGAGAGAAGCGAAATCTAATTTTTTAGGAAGTTTTAAACAGGGAAAATTAGTTGTTTTGGTTGACCAACATTCAGCATCGGCAAGTGAAATATTAAGTGGGGCTATTCAAGATTGGGATAGAGGAGTGATTGTTGGAAGAAGAACATTTGGGAAAGGGTTAGTACAACGAGAAATTCCATTAAACGATGGTTCTGCAATTCGATTAACAATAGCACGATATTATACGCCCACGGGTAGATGTATTCAGAAACCTTACAAGGAAGGTGTGAAGAAGTATCAGCAAGATTTAATCAATCGTTATAATAGCGGTGAATTGATGCACAGTGATAGTGTTCATTTTCCAGATTCATTAAAATACCAAACGTTAGAATTACAACGCAGAGTTTATGGTGGTGGAGGTATTATGCCAGATATTTTTGTACCTATTGATACAACTGATTTTTCACTTTATCATCAAAAAATAGTTGCCAAAGGCATTGTTAGTACTGCTGTTGTGCAATATATGAATAAAAAGCGTAAAAAATTAAAAAAGAAATACGATTCTTTTAATGAATTTAATAAAAAATATAGTGTACCAAAATCATTGATTAATAATATCATAGAACGAGCCACAAAGGAGAAAATCAAGTTTAACCAGAAAGAATTCCAACGTTCAGAAAAAGTGTTAAAAAGGCAGTTAAAGGCATTAGTTGCGAGAAACTTATGGGACGATACGGCTTATTTTCAAATAATAAATAAAGAAAATAAATCGTTGCAAAAAGCCATTGAAATATTGGAAGACGAGAAAAAATACAACTCAATATTAATGAAAAAAGAATAATTTATAAGAAAAATAAACTTATGAAAAAAATAATCGTTCTTATTTTAATATTGATTATATCTTTTCAATTACCTGGACAAAAGATTTCAAAAGAACAGCATCAGAAATTAAATAAGGCACTTCGTTTAATCTCACAGTTTCACGTAGATAGTATTCAGGAAAGTAGACTTATTCAGTCAGCAATTATTGGTATGCTTGAAAGTCTTGATCCACATTCAAGATATTTTTCTGCAAAAACAGTTAAGGCTTTTGAAAATCTTTATGCTGGAAGTATGGAGGGAGTTGGAATTCAGTTTTATATTATAAAAGATACTGTTGTTGTTCAATCTGTAACAGGAACATCTGCTAAAACTGTTGGAATTTTACCCACCGATAAAATAATTCAAATTGAAGATTCTATTGTTTCAGGAGTAGGAGTGAATAGAGATGAAGTTTCACGAAAATTAAGAGGTAAACAAGCAACATTTGTTAATCTTAAAATTAAACGAGGAAATCAAAAAGAGTTGTTGGATTTTCGTGTTATTAGAGAAAAAATCCCATTGAATACCGTAGATGCGTTTTATATGGTTACCAATAAAATAGGTTATGTGAAAATCAACTTTTTTAGTACTAAAACTCATCAAGAATTTATAAATGCCTTGAAGAAAATGAAAAATCAAGGTATGGAAAGTTTAGTTGTAGATTTACAGGGGAATAGAGGTGGTTATATGCCTACGGCAACTACCTTAGTAGATGAATTTTTAACTAAAAATAAACTTATTTATTATTCAAAGGCAGATAAAATTCCTAAAAGGTATCTTAAAAGATATAAATCCACTACTTATGGAAATTTTAAAAAAGGTGGATTAGTGATTTTGGTTGACCAATATTCGGCATCGGCAAGTGAAATGTTGGCAGGTGCTATACAGGACTGGGACAGAGGAGTGATTGTTGGAAGAAGAACCTATGGAAAAGGATTAATGCAGAGTGAATATAAATTTTTTGATGGTTCATCAATAAGAATAACAAAAGCACGTTATCATCTTCCTACTGGAAGGTGTATTCAAAAGTCTTATAAAGAGGGTGTGAAAAAATATCGAGAGGATTTGAATAATAGGCTTAAAAATGGAGAATTAATGCACAAAGATAGTGTTCATTTCTCAGATTCTTTAAAATATAGTACATTATTATCTAGACGTACGGTTTATGGTGGTGGTGGAATTATGCCTGATATTTTTGTGCCATTAGATACTATTTATTTTTCGTCTTATTATCAAAAGAATGTAGTAAACGAGATTATAAAAACAAAAACGATAGAATATCTCATAGACAGTATATTTATGTTAAAAAGAAAATATAATAGTCTTAATGATTTCCAATGTTTTGTCGTACCTAAAACGTTACTCAACAATATAATTGAAGAGATAACAAAAGGGAATAAAGAATTTACGAGAGAAGAATATCAACATTCAGAGGAGCGACTTAAAATAGAGATAAAAGCATTGATTGCAAAAAGTTTATGGGGAGATACAGCGTATTTTCAAATAATAAATAAAGAAAATAAATCGTTGCAAAAAGCCATTGAAATATTGGAAGACGAGAAAAAATACAACTCAATATTAAGTTCTAAAACAACGAATAAATAGATGCAAACTCTTTTTGATTTTCTGTTTCAACAATATTCAGGATATTCTAATTTGAATATCTCTCTTGAAATTACTGCTGTTGTCTTTGGATTATTGTCGGTTGTTTTTTCAAAAAAAAATAACATTTTGGTGTTTCCAACAGGAATGATTAGTACGCTGATTTTTGTTTATTTGCTCTATCAATGGGAACTGTTGGGAGACATGATGATTAATGCATATTATTTTATAATGAGCATTTACGGTTGGTATATTTGGACACGAAAAGATAGTGCTCAACATGATACTCCTATTTCAACAACAACATTGAAAGAGAAAAGGCAGAGCCTCTTGATTTTTGTTGCTACTGTTATTTTTGTAGTAACGGTTTATTCTGTTTTCAATAAGTTTAATCAATGGACTGCTTATGTAGATACCATTACAACAGCCATTTTCTTTGTTGCAATGTGGTTAATGGCAAAAAGAAAAATAGAAAATTGGATTTATTGGATTATTGGAGATATGATTTCCATTCCATTATATTTTTACAAAGGGCTAACATTCTCTAGTTTTCAATATATTGTCTTTACAATTCTTGCAATTTTGGGATACCAAGAGTGGAAAAAAATAATAAAAAATGAAGAAAGTAGCGATTATAGGGGCTGAATCGACAGGAAAAACGACACTTTGTAAACAGTTGGCAGAGCATTTTCAGACAAAGTGGGAGCCTGAATTGGCACGAGAGTATGTTGAGAGATTAGATAGAATTTATCGTTATGAAGATGTTGTAAAAATAGCAAGAACCCAAATTAAACAAGAACAAGAATACGAAAATGAAGCATTGAAAGAAGGTCTTGTTTTTTTTGATACAGATTTAATAGTAACAAAAGTATGGTTTCAGCATAAATATAATTTTGTTCCCAAATTTGTGGAAGAGCATCTACAAAAATGTTTTTTTGATTTTTATATTTTGTGTCAACCTGATATTGAGTGGCAATACGACCCTGTAAGAGAGAATAGCAATAATCGTCAGTATCTGCATAATTGGTATAAGAAAGAGGTAAAAAAATTAGGAACACCATTTGCTCAGATTGGTGGAATAGGAGTTCAACGTTTAAATAATGCAATTGAAGTTATTGATAAACAGATGTTTATTTAGGCGTATTAATATTTAATTTGTATTTGATATTTTTATTTATACCTTTGTTAAGTTATTTTTAACATTTAATTCAAATAAAAAAAGAAAATTATGAAAAGAACAAGCAGTTTACTAATTTTATTATTGATATCATTATCAATGTTTTCAAGAATACATAATCCAATATTGGTAGAAACGATGGTAGGTGATAAATTGAGTTTTAATGTAATAGGAACAAGAGTATTTTCCCCTAAATTATTTTTTCAAACTACAAACTCTATGTTAGTCGATTACGATTATACTAAATCACCAGTAGAGATGGTGTCTAACAACTCATTGATTTACAGGGTAACTAGTGCTTTGGGAATAGGAGCAAATATGCAATTTCATTTTAGAAAAGGATTTGTACCAGCCCTTGCAACAAGTTTTGGGTTTAGATATCAAGATTTGAGATTTATTATTTTACCAAACGTTAATTTTAGACCTTGGATAGGAACAGATATTATTGCCTCAGCAAAATATACTCCTAAAATAACCAAAAATCTTCGTTTTTTCACAGAGGCAAAAGCAATGTATTCTCATAATCTAGAAGATAACGAACACGAAAGAAGTTATTGTAATTTGAGATTAGGAGTAAGGTTACATAATTTTGTAACTTTGGGAGGTGGATATAATTTTAATTTTTACGGAAAAAATAGAAATCAAAACGATAATTACGGAATTTTTGTAAGGTTCTATTTGTAGATACTTTTGATTTTATTCCATTTACAAAACAGATTATCCAATAAGTCAATACTTAAAAATAGGATAAATCCGATGATGGAAATCATAACGATACCTGCATACATTGTAAGGTAATCAATTCGCATCCATGCATCTATAATGTAGAATCCTAATCCTTTATCAGTGCCAAATGTTTCAGTAACGAAAAGTACAGAAGTGGCTATTCCTACTGAAACACGAAGTGCTGATAAGATTTCGGGCAAAACAGCAGGTAAAATAATGTGTCGTATCATCTGAAAAGAAGATGCTCCCAAACTTGAAAAAACGTAAAAATTTTCTTTGGAAATATTTCGTATTGCATCTCGTATTGATATAATTATTTGGAAAACAATGATTAAAACAATCATTATTACTTTTGTAGTTTCTTCAATTCCAAAAGTCAGCATGACAATAGGCAATAGTGCTAATTTGGGAATAGGATAAGAAAAATATAAGAAGGGTTGTAAAAAATAGTTGGCTCGTTTGTTAAGAGCAATCAATAACCCAAGTAAAAATCCCAAAATCAAAGAAATTAGAAGTCCTAAAATGATACGAAATCCACTTGCCCAGATATGGTTCCACATTCCATTCTTTAATGTAGTAGGGATAATTTCATAAACTTTTATGGGATTAGGTAAAATTTGATTATCTACTAACCATGCCAAAACAAACCAAAAAAGATTAAAAAACAGAACACCTAAAAGTAACTCTTTTATACTCTTAGGTAAATAAAATTTATGTAAAATACTTTTTTTCATCTATTTTATAAAGTTTTTTTGGGGAAGTTTATTGTTTGATAAAAAATATATGTTTTTTGATAAAGAATGAAAAAAAGAAGTGCCTAAAAAATTAGGCACTTTTTTATATTTGTGATTTAACGTGTCTTTTTTAGAAGAAATAAGTTACAGATACTGAGAAAACACGATTCGTTTTTTCTTGTTTTTTTAAGTTAGTATTAAGAATTCCTGTTAACTTATCTACGTTTTCAAACATTTTTTTACTTCCGTCTTTCTTTTGTAATGCTTGTGACCAGTTAAAAGCAACTTGAAGTTTTTCCATTAATTCAACTCCTAATCCTAAGTTAAATCCAAAATCAATTCTATCTACCACTTCATCAAAATCTCTAGAATCTTTTAATATGTCTATTTTGTTTTTTACTTCAGATTTTTCTGTTATGGCAAAACCACCATAAACACCTGCTAATCCAAAGATACTTACTGGGTTTAATATATTCATTTTGTATTTTAGATTAAGAGGTACTTCAAAATAATTAATTTCATTATAACCTTCTACAATATTGTTTGTGTAGTTCTCATGGTCTATTTTGAACATACTTCCTTTTTGAGCAAAAAGCACTCCCATTTCCAATCCTAATCCTCCTTCACGATTTGTTTCATACACCAATCCTGCTTGAAATCCTGTAAGGTTCTCATCGCTAAAAGATGCTTTCAAATCTTCTTCACCAAATTTGCTGATTTCGTTAGCCATATTAACACCTACTCTTATACCTAATTGTGAAAAAGCGGTTGTAAAACTAAACAATAATGCTACTAATAATAAACTGTTTCTTTTCATAATTTTCTTTTTTTATTGATTATATAATTCTATTTTTTTACTCGTTTTCGTTCGTTTTCTGTTAATAATATTTTTCGTATTCGTATTGATTTTGGTGTAATTTCAACATACTCATCTGCCTTTATATACTCTAATGCTTCTTCTAGTGAGAATACGATAGGAGGAGATATTTGTATCTTATCATCTGCTCCTGACGCACGCATATTTGTTAATTTTTTTGATTTAGTAATATTTACGACTAAATCTCCCTCTTTTGTATGTTCTCCTATTACTTGTCCTTCGTATACACTATCCTGTGGTTTAACAAAAAAGCGTCCTCTATCTTGCAACTTATCAATAGCATATGCAAAAACCGTGCCTGTTTCCATCGCAATTATAGAACCATTGTTTCTTCTATATATTTCTCCTTTGTAAGGTTGATAGTCAATAAATCTGTGCGACATAATGGCTTCACCTGCAGAAAGAGTGAGAACACTATTGCGAAGTCCAATGATTCCACGTGCTGGAATGTTAAATTCAAGTTGTATTCGGTCATTTACAGCCTCCATGCTTAACATTTCCCCTTTTCTCTGTGCTATTATTTCAATAATTTTTCCAGAGTATTCTTCTGGTAAATTGATTGAAAGTTGTTCGATAGGTTCATGTTTTACCCCATCTATTTCTTTGATAATCACTTGTGGTTGTCCAACTTGCAGTTCATACCCTTCTCTTCTCATTGTTTCTATTAAAACCGAAAGATGTAGAACACCTCGTCCAAAAACATTCCAATGGTCTGAATTAGGATTTTTCTCCACTCTTAATGCCAAATTTTTATCCAACTCTTTTATTAATCTGTCATTGATATGTCTTGATGTAACAAATTTTCCTTCTTTACCAAAGAAAGGCGAATTATTGATTGTAAAAACCATACTCATTGTTGGTTCATCAATGTTTATGGGTTTAAGAGGTTCGGGATTGATTGGGTCAGAAATGGTATCTCCAATTTCAAAACCTTCAATTCCAACTAAGGCACAAATATCTCCCGATTGAACAGATTTAGTTTTTGTTCTACCTAATCCAGTAAACGTATTTAATTCTTTAATTCGAGATTTTAATATTGTCCCATCTCTTTTACAAAGACTAACTTCCATTCCTTCTTTTAATTCTCCTCTATGCAAACGTCCTACTGCAATACGTCCCACATAGGAAGAGTAATCAAGAGATGTTATAAGCATTTGTGGTGTTCCTGTGCGTTGAATAGGAGCAGGAATATGCTCTATAATCGCATCTAAAAGATGTGTGATGTTGTCTGTTGGCTTGCTCCAATCCTCCGACATCCAGTTCTCTTTTGCTGAACCATATACTGTTGGAAAGTCAAGTTGTTCTTCTGTTGCATTTAGATTGAACATCAAATCAAAAACCATTTCGTGTACTTCGTTAGGACGACAGTTTGGTTTATCTACTTTATTTACAACAACAATTGGTTTTAATCCTATTTTTAATGCTTTTTGTAAAACAAATCTTGTTTGTGGCATTGGTCCTTCAAAAGCATCTACTAATAATAGCACTCCATCTGCCATGTTTAATACACGTTCTACTTCACCTCCAAAGTCGGCGTGTCCTGGTGTATCTATAATGTTTATTTTGTGCTCTTTGTAATTAATGGACACATTTTTTGACAAGATAGTGATACCACGTTCTCGCTCTAAATCATTATTGTCCATTATTAGATCTCCTGCATCTTCGTTTTCTCTAAAAAGATGTCCTGCTAACAACATTTTATCAACTAATGTTGTTTTTCCATGGTCAACATGGGCAATAATTGCTATATTTCTTATTTTTTGCATTTATGATAAATTAATAAGTGCAAAGATAGTTATTTTAAAGAGAAAACTTGTCTTGTTGATGTGATAAATTGAGAGAAACACATGACTTTCAAAAGATTTTTACGTATTTCTCTCAAAATAAATTCAGCATAATATTAATTACTGATAATTATTTCCATAAAATAATTTTATTTCTATTACCTGAATTTTTACCATATGCAATACCGACTTCTTTAGCAGCGGTAATATAAGCCATTCTTTCTGTATGTCCTTGATTGATTTTTTGTAACCTAATTTTTTCATTTAATTTTTCTTTATAGGTTGTGTGATTCTCTAATTCTTCAATCAATGTTTTAGCATTTTGGTAGGCTTGAGTTCCGGTAGGAATAGTTGATATTAATTCAGCAACTTTATAAGCATTTTCTTCACTTTTATTAGCAGCCCAAAGTGCTTTGGCTCTTTGTAATATTGAATTTGCTTTGTTCTTAGAATACATTCTATAAGTTCTTTCGATTATAGGTAAGACCTTTGAAGAGTAAGAAGGTATTGATTCTGGCACTTTTGATAATATAAATAAAGCCTTTTCATATTTTCTTACGTTAATAGAACTGTTTGCCTTTTGAATAATATTTGGTAGATTCTTTTCGTAATAAGCAATTGCTTTTTTTTCTGCTCTTTTTAAGAATTGAGAAAATTTAGGTGTTGTTAAACGTACTTTTTTCATACTTTTAGCAATAGCATTATTTCGGTTTCGTCCTTTTCCTTTTACACTATAAGTGTAAGAATCAAAAGAACTATTTCCATAAAAACCTCTAACAGAAAAGATAACTTCGTATTCTACTTCAAAATAAGCAGGAACACCATATTGCATATTTTCTGATAGAATGACAATTTCAGGTACTAAGACCAAACTAGGATTTTCAGAATTTAATAATCCATTTTTAGATAAAGCACGTAACATTTTAGACTTTATTTGTAGGTCAGTGACTTTTAGTAAAGAAAAATCAGATTGAGTATGAGCCACTCCTATTGATGTTAGTTCTTGTGCATTAGTAAATGAGATTGAAAGTGAAAATAAAAATACCGTTAAAATATAATTTAGTTTCATGTTATTTTATAATTATAGTTAATTCAGACAACTTTTTACTAGTAACTTTACAGGTATATCCCTGTGAAGATAAGAAGTTTTTAAGACCACGTACCAAACTTTTATAAAAGGTTCTAGCGTCTATTGCTTTTCCTTTCTCATTGAAAAGAGGCATCATTGCCTGAGAAACATCAATATGAGTATCATCAGAATCATCTATACTAAAATTGCTTCCAACACAATTTTTTGTTAACCATTCGTCTATAAATTCTTCTACTGTTTTTTCTCCAATAGGCTCATCCAATGCACATTCTTCGGATTCAATTGTTAAACTTGATTCTCTCCCTTTCTCTGCCATTCTATTGAATTCTTCTTGCAACTGTTGATTAAAATGGTCTATTTTATCTAAAACTGCTTCTTGAAGTAAACCAATAACAGTGCTTCCGATGGCAGGAGCACTTTCTCCACTTGCTGCTGCAATCTGTTTACTACTATAATTGTCTACTCCTTCAAATTGAACATATAAAACTTTATTAGGTCCAATTCTACTAACTTTATAATTCAAATCTATTCTAATATCATAATGGATTTGTCTATTCTTTCTTTTGGCTTTTTTCAATTCATGTTCCATCATAACCAAAGGGAAACCTCTTTCTTTCATCATTTCACTAAACTTAGAAATAACTGCTTTTACTTCATCATTTAGAAATGCTTTCTGATAGTTTTGAACAAGCCTATCTTCTCCCATATCATCTATCTGTTCGCTTAATAAACCTAATTTCTCCAATAAAGCATCTGACGGCACTACCATGATTTTGGGTTTCTTTGCCCCAGCATATATATTTTTAGATGGAGCAAGAAGCATAACTCCTAACAATATAAATATTATCTTTTTCATAATTTTTCTAGTCAAATATTGAACCTAATTTTTTTATTATTTTTCTTTCTTCTAAATATTTCCTAAGATTAGTTTTATCCACAGAAATAATAACTCCAATTTTATAATATTTTCCTACTTTCAGTCTGTCTTTTGGAGATACAGAACCATTAGAAGTTAAATGAACAAATCTCAAATATTCTCCTTTAAAAAAGTTCTCAAAGAAGGTTTTATGTTTTTGATGTTCTTGATAAGAGACAATAGCAGGTTGTCTTGAACAACCATTACCACCTACAATACCTTTGAATAAAATACCACGAACAGCATTTTTTTTTGACTCTTCAATTGCTTTATCTACAGTTTTACCGTATGAATAAACTTTAACTAAATTTGACCCTTGAATACCAACACCTTGACATACCATTTCGTAACCATAATCAATCTTTTCTTGCGTTTTACAACCAAATAAAGTTAGAAAAGAAACTAATAACAATATTGTTTTACTATTTAACATAACTTTTAATTATTTAATTTTTGTAAGAAAAGTCAGGGAAATAATATCTAAAACTTATTTCCCTGACAGTATTTTAGAATGAATATCTAACTCCTAGACCTATACCAAAAGGAGATACATTTTTTGTAAATAAATCTTTGTTATTTCCAAAGTGTAACTTGTAGTTACCCTCTACATAAACTTGAAGTTCTGGGATAATTTGAAGTCCAAAACGTCCTAAACCTTCAATAAAAGAGTCATCAACTTTATACTGTCTTCCTTTTTTATCTTTAGAATCACCATATGCACCAAAGCCTAATCCTGTGGATGCAAAAAGATAGCGTGCGAATTGAAATTCTTTTATTGCACCAAAACTAAAATTCATAAAAGATATTTTAGAATCTCCTTTTCCGGATGTAAATAATCCAAATCCGTCATCTCCTATTTTATCTCCTAGTGGAAGTTCACCTTTTAGATAAATTAATAAACCGGGATAAAATTTAGTTCTATAATCAAGCATAGCGCCTATTGAGTTAGATAGAATAATAGGAGATACACCAATTCCTAAATCAGGATTTTTTACTAATGTCATTCCTTTGTCATATCCTCCTCCTTTGATATTATAAAATATGGACATATTTTTTTCATCTGTATTTCCTGTTGCTAATCCTCTATTATCTTTAACTTGTTTTACCCTAACAACACCTAGTCTATTTGATATTTCCTTTCCGTCTTTTTGAACCATTTCCATAACATCAAATTTGTCATCTATTTTCAATCCCTCTTTTTTTCCAATTTTGGCTTTTACTGGATCCGTTTTTTCTACTATTGTTTTAACTTCAAAATCTGCAATTTTTTTTCCTAGTTTAACTTGTGCCACTTCATATATTGTTTCAGCAGCAACTTTTATTTCATCTACTTTTTCTTTCCCTTTTAATGCACTTATACCTGCTTCTATAAAGGTTTTAAACATAGCAGATATATTCATATTAGAAGTAGATGCTTTCATTAAAAATTCTAATGGAAAATCACATTCTTCAATGCCGTTAGGATTTCTATAATATTTGTCATCATAAAAAGTGTACATTACTTTTTCATTAAAATCTAATTTATATGCTAAAACATTGGCTTTGACAAGTTTACCTTTTTTATCACTAGGGTCTTTGTAAATATAATAAACAATAACATAAGAGCGGTCTATGAGTTTTTGCCCTAGATTATTAAGGATTGCTTTTCCTCTTTTAGAAGCCATACTGATTTTAATGTCATTGTCGGTAGCAGCATAACGCCCCCTTTTTTCTAACATTTCAAAAGAATATCCTTTTTCTTTATTAATAAATCTTGGAAACCAAACTCTTATAATTTTTTTTCCAACATTTATTTCCTTTAATGCATTTGTTACAGCACTTTCAAGTGTCTTAATATCAGTTACGCTTACTTTTATGAAATTGATTCCAATATCATTGTAATCAAACTGTTCATTATTCATTTGTAATAAGCGTTTTCCTACTGACTGAGCAATAGAACTACCATCGTGAAAAACAATAGTAGAAATAGAGGGTCTTAGATATTCTCTATTCAATTTGTTTTTTCTTGTTGTTAATAAGTCTGTTTCTTCTTGTGCATTTGCTGGAAACAAAAATACTACACTAAATAATAAGTAAATTAAATGTTTTTTTTTCATTTTTGATATTTTTTTATTTATTTACTATCGGCTTTTAGTAAATAAAGATTATGATTTGATTGTTATACAGTTAGCCGTTACTGTATTTTCTTTTTCTTAATTATCGAATAGAATTCAAAGTAACAGCATTTCTGTTTCGTATTGCTTGGTAGTCAGCAATCTAAAAATGATATAAAAAAAACGTATTATTGAGCCAATGTCCAATAATACGTTTTGAAATATGTTTATTAAAAATATGTTTAGTTTATGTGCTGTGCTGTGCTGTGCTGTACTGTACTGTACTGTACTGTACTGTACTGTACTGTACTGTACTGTACTGTACTGTACTGTACTGTACTGTACTGTACTGTACTGATAAACTTACAAAGTTACAATTACTTAATGAAATATACAAATTTTTATTCATCTTTTGTAGATATAATTATGATTTTTAACAATCATTAAAATGCAATATTTTTGGCAAAAATAGATATATTTTTTTACATTCCAAAATTAAATATAAAAAAACACCATTTTTGTATTTAATATATATCACACAAAAATGATTATTTTTTACTTTTTTAGAATAAATGTGGTGAAGAAGTTCACTTTATTTTTATATTTTTGTAGAATTGTAATAAATAACTAATAAAAGATTAAATAATGGAAGAAAAAATATTTTTACAGATAAATGAAGATATTAAAACAGCGATGAAACAGCGTGACAAAGTCGCTTTGGAAACTCTTCGTGGCGTTAAAAAAGAATTTTTGGAAGCAAAAACAGCAAAAGGTTCTGATGGAACATTATCTGATGAAAAAGCCATAAAAATTATGCAGAAAATGGTAAAACAACGTCGAGAAACTGCAGAAGTTTATACTTCTCAAAACCGTCCAGAGTTAGCAGAAAAAGAGTTGAAAGAGGTTGAAGTGATTGTGAAATACTTGCCTCAACAGATGAGTGAAGAAGAGGTTGGTGCTTTTGTAAAATCACTTGTTGACGAGTTGGGAGTTACAAGTATGCAAGAAATGGGAAAAGTTATGGGAGTGGCTACAAAAAGACTTGCAGGGAAAGCAGATGGTAAGATTATTTCTTTGAAAGTCAAAGAGATATTAAGTTAAAACTTAGCATTTTCTTATTTAAGGGTAGTTGAAAAACACTGAAATAAAAATAAGGTCAGAAAACAAAAATATTTTCTGACCTTATTTTGTGTGCGGCTGAAGGGACTCGAACCCCCACGTCTCTCGACACTAGATCCTAAGTCTAGCGCGGCTACCAATTACGCCACAGCCGCAATTGCGAATGCAAA
>PDWI01019612.1_pt1 | contig 14087 bp, 9 predicted proteins | sample 1430891 | NCBI WGS metagenome assembly PDWI01 (sample SAMN01162508, study PRJNA174530) | Oral metagenome, whole genome shotgun sequencing project. | biome: Marine environment; feature: Marine mammal; material: Swab sample of the gingival sulcus; isolation source: swab sample of gingival sulcus...
CAACAGTTACAGTAATAGAAGTAACGCCTCCTAATGCTGGAAGCAACGGAACATTGGAAGTCTGTCAAGGAGAAACGCCTACCAATCAGCAATTATTCGGTGCTCTTGAAGGGAATCCTGACTTAAATGGTACATGGACAAACAATGAATTAGTTTATACTTACACCGTTTCGGGCAATGGGATCTGTGCAGATGCAACTGCAACAGTTACAGTAACAATGGTAACACCCCCTAATGCAGGAAGCAACGGAACTTTGGAAGTTTGTCAAGGAACCACGCCTACCAATCAACAATTATTTAACGCACTGGGTGGTGAACCAGCATTAAATGGCGCTTGGACAAACAATGAATTAGTCTATACTTACACTGTTTCGGGCAATGGGATCTGTGCAGATGCAACCGCCACGGTTACAGTAACAGAAGTAACACCTCCTAACGCCGGTGAAAATGGAACATTAATTGTTTGTCACGGAGCAACGCCTACAAGCGAAGAGTTATATAATGCTCTTGGAGGAAACCCTGACCAAAACGGAACATGGACTAATAATGGCTCTGTTTATACCTATACTGTTACAGGAGAAACTCCTTGTGGAGACGCGACCGCATTTGTTATAGTTAATGAAGCAACTGCAATTAACATTCTCGGCGATATCGAACATCCTAAATGCTTTGGAGAATTGGGATCTATATCTCTTTCCGCAAATGGAGGAGCCGGTAATTACACTTATAACTGGCAAGATCAACCTTCAGCATCTGTTATTTTAGACCTAACACCGGGTAGTTATACGGTAACCGTCGAAGACAATAATGGTTGCGAAAAAGAAGAAACATTTATCATTAATGAGGTTCCTGCAGAAATAACAATAACTGAGACATATCATAAAAACTCAGCTTGTCCGGGCTCGAATGAGGGAATATTAGTTATTGATGTTAATGGAGGAACAGAACCTTATACTTATGTATGGAGCAATGGATTTACAACGGATAGTATTTTTGACTTATCAGGAACTTATAACTATGAAGTTACGGTAACCGATGCTAATGGATGTGAAGCGGTATTTATGGCCAATACAATAACAGAGTTAACTGCTCCTAATATAACAATAGATACCGAAGAGCCTTCTTGTAATAATAACAATGGTACGGCAACTATTCATATAAATCAATTAAGTGACGAAACTTTATATACTGATTACAGCTTTTTATGGAGTACCGGAGATACCACTATACAGGTTAATAACCTATCATCAGGAGATTATTCTGTTAATATTACAGAAAGGAGTTTAAATTGTATTTACACACAATATTTTATAATCAATGATAGTGAACCTATTAATTTAAACCCAATCATTACAGAAGCTTCTTGTGAAACTTGTAACGATGCTGTAATTACCCTTAATGTTACAGGAGGTCAAGCTCCTTACGAGTTTATTTGGGAAGATGGAAACACTTCTAACTCAGCGGACAATCTGTTTCCGGGAGGCTATTCTGTAACTGTTACAGATGCTAACAACTGTGTCAAAACAGAATGTATGGGAACTCCCAATATTTCTGAACTCACAGCAACAGTATCGTCCGGTAATGCAACCTGTGGCTCTAACGATGGAACTGCAACGGTAGAAGTCTCCGGAGGTAGTGAAAATTACGCCTACGTATGGAGTACAAATCCTGCTCAGACGAACTCTACTGCAACCGGTCTATCCTCAGGATTTTACGACTGTACCATAACCGACAATAGCCTAAACACCTCAATAGTGGTTACTGTAGCTGTTGGTGATAACGGAGGTTCCGGTACTTTGGAATACGGAGTAAACGAGTCTATTTGTGGAGAAAGTTCTATTGACATCACTTATACGGGAGGCTCCGGCTCCGAAACCTATTTATGGTCGAATGGGGCTACAACACAAGATTTATCAAACTTAAATCCGGGTATGTATGCCTTATTACTAACCGATGGTGCTTGTAAATCGGCAAGAAACATCAATGTTTACTCTAAAGTACCTAATGTGCAACCTATTTGTATGGTTACTGTTGATACTGTTGGAAACGAGCCGGATCATAACCTTATTGTTTGGGAGCGTTCTCAGTTCGAAAATGTAGATCATTACAACATTTACAGACAAGATTGTGCAGGCTCCGGAAGTTTATTAGGCTCGGTAGGAGCCACTGAGATTACAGTTTTTGAGGATTTAACAGCTATTCCTTCACTAAAATCTTACGCATATCGTATAACAGCCGTAAGCCCTTGTGGTGTAGAATCTCAGATGAGTCCTGTACATAAGACAATGCATTTAGAGTTAAATGCAAATACAGAAAATGGCGAAGTACAACTTATTTGGGACGACTATGTTGGATTCGAAAACCCTACTTTCTTAGTCTATGCAAAAGAGAATGATCAGGATGAGTATAACTTATTGGCAACGGTTAATAACACGCAGTATTCTTTCCTTTCATCTTCGCAAGACGACACTGTTTCTTACGCAGTAGTTGTGGTTAAAGACACCCCTTGTAATGCTTGGAATGGAAATAAGGCTAATGGAGGTCCTTATTATCAATCTATTTCAAACTTAGAAGACGATGGTAAGATACATACTTATGTTGATAACATCGCACCGGTAATGGGAGTAGAAATGTATCCGAATCCTGTACAGAATATTTTAAATATCCAATCGGAATCAGATATTCTTTCTATTCGTATTTACAATATATCTGGTCAGCAAGTTCGTCATTATCAGAATCTCAACCTAAAAAAGACAAATATTAATACAAGGTTATTTAATAAAGGAGTCTATATTTTTGAGGTTCAAACAAGAGAGCAGTCTGTAAAACAACAAGTTATTATCAGATAACGCAGACTCTACATAAAAATTACAAAGAGGCTGTCCAACATTTTAGGGACAGCCTCTTTTCTAATAATCTAACGTGAATTCGGGATAAGGTTTTCTTTACAAAAATCTAAATTTTACAAGGATTTTTTGTTTTCTTAATACCATACAGATACATATTTGGGGGTGATGTTTTTTGAATATTACTTGTCCGGTAAAGCATTTTATATTTTGCAGGGGCATCAAATCGAGTTTGATACAAAGCTTCTAATGTAAAAAGAGAGTGCCCTTTTGAGACACTCTCTTCCGTATATTTGTTAAATATTTGATTGTTATTTTCCAGTTTCAATAACCAAAAACTTAGAAATAGACCAAAATGCTTTAGGGTCTTTAACAATTAGTTTATCAACTTTATTGTCTTTACGCTCCAATTCGTACGATTCTTTAGGATGTGTGGTTATAAGCTTTGCTTTTTTTGCAAAAATAGGAATGTTTATAGCGTCCTTGTTACTTACTTTTGTGAAGTAAGATAGGTCAAAACTTTCGTCTAGTTTAGTGTTTTTACCAATGCCCAAAAATCCACCTTTTCGAGTGATGATTTTATGCTCTTTAAGCTCTTTTCTAGTTCCAATAGCGTAATAAGCACTATTTAAATCCTTAATAATTTTAGCTTGTTCTTGATTTTTAGAACGGGTGCTTTGTAGCTCGGAAGATAAATCTGCGATTTTAATGTTCAGATTTTGAAGTTCTTGACTTAAGCTTAATATCTCGGCATCTTTTAATTTGATTTGTTCCTCAAGGCTCTTCATTAACTTTTGTAGCTTTGTGTTTTGAGAAAGTCCATTGTTGTACTTTTTGTTTAAAGAAGCGAGTTTTTCACGATTTTCTTTCAATAAGTCGTAAATAATTTGAATATCCTCTGTAATCTTTTGCTTACTACTTTCGTTAACACCTTGCTTATTAAGGTCTATAATGTTTTCTCGACGTTTGATTTCGTTTAGGTTTTCTTGAATCTCATTAAATTCATCTAAGTAATTAAAGAGTTCATTACTTTGTCCAGTCGATAGACTTATAAGGCTGTCATTTTCAGCTTTTAGTTCGCGGTAATCGCGACTTTCTTTAACATTGGTACAAGACCATAGTAAGGTGGTTACTCCTAATAATAATACTAACTTTTTCATTTGTTTAAAATTTGTGACCAAGTTTGAAGTATGAAACCGGATTATAGATATTGTCCGTAATCTGTTGTTGGTTGTTTAGCTATTAGCCTTTGGCTATTAGATGTTAGCGATTGGTATTTGTTATGCTTGAAATTTTCAACCTTTAACTTTCATCAAGTGTTTCTATATAATATCAGATATGGTCTGTTTTTATTTATTTTTCCCTGCTAATATAATAACTATTTCTCCTTTAATGGTTTTAGATTTAAAATATTCGCAAACTTCTTTTAAGGTTCCGCTTTTATTTTCTTCGTGTATCTTGCTGAGTTCCCTCGACACAGAGACTTGTCTATCTTCGCCTACCAACGCTATGAATTGCTCAAGTGTTTTGACCAATCGGTATGGAGATTCGTAGAAAATCATCGTTTTTTCTTCTTCGGCTAATAGGTTAAGGCGTTTTTGTCGCCCTTTTTTAGCAGGTAAAAAGCCTTCGAATACAAAACGGTCGTTGGGTAAGCCCGAATTGACTAAAGCCGGTACAAAAGCGGTGGCGCCGGGTAATGTTTCTACCTCTATATCGTTTTGTTTACAAGCTCTGACGAGTAAAAAACCGGGGTCGGATATGGCAGGAGTTCCGGCATCCGAAACCAAAGCAATATTCGTTCCGCTTTGAAGCATCTCGGTATATCGCTCCAATTGTTGATGTTCGTTGAATTTATGATACGATTGCAGTTTATTGCTAATGTCGAAATGTAAAGTCATATCGTTTAGGTTGCCGATAGGAGTGGGGACGACAAAAAGTTTACTCATAGCGTTTTGTAAATTCGATTAATAATTGAACGAGTTCGTTATGCTTAGTTAGAGGCAAAGTCTCAGCACGGTCGTAAATATCGTGATAAAACTGAGGACCTCCTTTTGTGTAGAAGAAAACAGCAGGAACTCCGGCTTGATGAAAAAAATGATGGTCGCTGTTAGCGGCTTCTCCTCTGACTTGAATATGCGGGAAAAGGTTATCTTCTTTATTGATGCTTTTGAGAAGTTCTACTGCTTTGGGATTGGCTTTTCCGTTGACAATCGCGATGCCTTCGCTACCCGTGCCAACAATGTCGAGATTCAGCACAAATTTGATTTTTTCGAGAGGAAATAGGGGGTGCTCGGTATAATATTTCGAGCCTATTAAGCCGACTTCTTCCGCTCCCGGAAATAAAAAAGCAACCGAATATTTGGGCTTAGTACCTTTGGTGGCATAATGTTTAGCCAAATCCAAAACTGTGGCTACACCGCTTGCGTTATCGTTTGCTCCCGGAAAATAAACTTTGTTTCCGATGCCTCCTAAATGGTCGTAATGAGCGGTAAACACAAAAAAACTGTCAATTTCCCCTTCGATATACGCCAAAACATTTTGCGAAGGGTAGTCCTTTTTTAGTTTTGTTTTAAGGTTAATATTAACCGACGTCGCGGTGGTGTCCCATACATCCGATTTGACTTGGAAATAAGGGAACCCAAGCTCGTAAGTGGCTTGTGTTTGAATTAACCTTTGAGCGTTTATTTCTATCACCCCTTTTATCTTCGAAAAGGAGCAGAGTTTGATAATGTCTTGATAATGATGTGTTAAATCGCTCGGTTTATAATGAATCGTGTCTAAAACAAAGATTTGATTTTGATGGTCTTCCTTTAAAAAATCTGTCCATTTAAAGTTTTTAGGACGATACAGGTCAAAGCGACCTTTCAGCGAAGATGAAGCCGGAAAAATGATATAGTCCACCCCTAACTTTAGAGTTTGTTTATCTGTTTTGAGTTCAGACTTAAGCACGGTGTTAATATCAAAAGTGTAATTCTGATAATACGATGTGCCAAAGGGTTTAGTTTTCCACTTAGAGAGTTCGTTGGCAATGTACTTAGCGGCTTTCTGTTCTCCTTTTTTGACAAAGCCTCTGCCGAAAAAATTGGGCGAAGCCAATTCTTGAACACATTTGCGTGTGTAATCAAGGTCTTGTCCAAAACTTAAATAAGACAAGAATATCAAGGCAATATATACAACTAGCCTTAAATGGACTTGAGGCATCTTATTGAACAAATTTACGGTAAATCAACTCTATAAATCGTTTGGTACTATCTTCTTCTTTATCCCACGAAAATGGCTCGATAATTTGAATGGCTTCGTCGGCAGAATTTGCTTTGCTGATGTTTTCTATGACGCTGTTGTACTTATCGGCATCGCCAGAAAATAGCTCCTTTATAAACCATATTTTGTCGTTAAGCGAAATGGCATTTTTTAAATCTTGAATAGGTCTGTTTTGCAGTTGTGTTGCTAAATCGGTATTTTGCTTAATTTCCGAAAGCAAATCGTTCATACTTTTCTGAGGCGTAAAAGAGTCGGCAATAGTTTCTTTAGGCTCTTGTAAGTTTACTTTTTTCTCCGTTTTTTGTTCCGACTTCTTTGGGGCAATAATTTCCTGCTTTTTAGCTTCTTTTTTAGGCGTTGGCATTGTTTTTTCTTGCTCAACAATAGGAGTCGGCTCTTTTTTTATTTCCGGTTGTTTTTCTTGAGGCTTTTCTTCAACTTTTTTCTCAACCGTAGTTTGTTCTTTAAGCTCTTTTTTAGGAGTTTCTTTTATAACTGTTTCTTTAATAATTTGTTCGGAGGCTTTTTGTGAGTCTGTGTTCTCTTTAAGAGCGTTCAACTCTTCATAAAAAGTTCGCGTCTTTTCTTGTAAAATATCTATTGCAATTAAAGATGGATTTTGAGCGTATTCCTCCATCAAAAGGTTGATTTTCTCTAAAATTTTTTGTGTGTTTTTGATTGCTGACATAATGCCTAAAAATATGTTTATGATTCAATTCTATACAAGCAACGAAAATACAAATTGTTTATTATCAATCGTACTATATTTTAAAGAAATTCATTAACGTGAATTCGGGATAACCTTTGTTCATAAAATCAGATAATTAACGAATAACATTGACTCGCCCGCTTTTTTCTCTCGAAACATTATTGGCATCGCGGTATTTTAACACCCAATAATAAAGACCGGAGGGAGCTCTTTCTCCATTGGCGAGTCTTCCATCCCAAGCCTCTTTATAATTTGTTGTCTGGAAGATTATCATTCCCCATCTGTCGTAGATGTTTAGTGAAAAATCTTCGGGTTTGATTCCGTTCCCTTTTATTGGGAAAAATTCATTGGTACCATCTCCGTTGGGAGAAAAAGCAGTTGCTACAAAAAGAGTAGCCTCATCGGTTATTCTTATCAATTGAGTAGCCGTATCTAAGCACCTATGAACTGAACTTGCGATTAGAGTTGCTTCGTACGTTCTGATAACGTTGGGGTATTCATGAGCAGGGCTTGTTTCTGTACTCGTATTCCCATCCCCAAATATCCATAGGTAGCTAACACCTTCTGTTGAATAATTGTCGAAGGTAACCACTCTGTCAATAATTGTTTTTCCCTTATCGTCAGCCTCAAATTGGGCAATAGGTTTATCGAAAACAAGGATGTAATTCGTAGAATCTAAAGAAGCTGTACAGCCTTTGTCACTGGTTACAGTTAAAGAGACATCGTATGTACCTCCTTTTTCAAAAAAATGAATGGGATTAGGTAAATTTGAGATGCTAGAAATGTCCTTATTGTTTGTAAATCTCCAGAGATATGTGTCGTTCGAGCCTTCTGTTGTTTCGCTAAATTCTACTTTTAGAGGCTCGCAGCCGGAAGTTTTGTCTGATGTAAAGGAAACAACAGGGTTTAAATTAACTTCAACAGGGATGGTCTTTGTGTTATAAGGAGATTCGCAATTGTCTGTAACAGAAATTGTTATATCTTGGCTTTCAGTTGGGTAGAGTGTAAAATAATTATTGATAGAAGTTGTTTCTCCTATACTTTCTACAAGATATGTATATTGACCATTCCCTCCAAAAGCATCAATATTAATATCAATCTTTTCTCCTTCGCAAATAGATTGAGTTGACAATTTGGCATTAAATGTAACATCGTCGTAGACGTGAACTGTGATATTTTGGGGTTCACTTTTACAACCTCTGCTGTCTGTTATCTGAACCCAATAATCACTTGTTTGTTGTGGTTGCACCACTATATAAGGTGTTGTTTCTGAAGTGCTCCATTGATAAGTGTAAGCGTATATACCTCCTGTTGCAGAAGATGTTAAGGAATCTGTTTGCCCTTGACATATCCATTCTTGGTTACCTACGGTATGGTTTCCGTAAAGATTCACAGATATCTCGTTAGGTTGATATATCATAATGTTATTTGCCGATTTGGTACAGCCGTTGTTATCTGTAATAGTAACACTATAATTGTTTGCTCCTATGCTTGTGTTGTTCTGATTGATGGCTCCATTCGACCAGTTAAAGCTGTAAGGTGGTGTTCCGCCGTTAACATTGAGGAATATAGAGCCATCAGCTACTCCATAGCAACTTGCCGAGTCTGTGCTTATATCAAATGTCATTTCTGTAGGAGTATTTATCGAAACATGGGTTGTGTCTTTACAACCGTAACGGTCTATAACGGTCACCTTGTAATTCCCTATACAAAGGTTTGTGGCAGTTTGCGTTGTTTGTTCATTGTCCCACTGATACGTAAAAGGATAGTTGGGATTGTTGGCGTTAACGGTACCGGTACCGTCACAAAAGCCAAAACAACTGACATCTGTAAACGAAGTAGTGAGTGATAAATCGTCGAATTCCTTAACGTATATTTGAGCGGATGCGTTGTCGAGACACCCCCTGTCATCAATATTTAAATGAATGGTTTTTAAGCCTGTTGTATTCCATGATGTAACGTGAGGTCCTTGTGTGTTTAGTAAATGTGGATATGCTCCATTGTCATTCCATGTGTACTCTGCATATTGGGTTGCAGAACCGTTAAAAGTAATATTGACAGGCTCTCCTTTACAAGCAGTGTCTGTACTTAAAGTAAACGATGCATCGACTGTAGGAACAACGGTTAAATGGCTTGTTAGAATGGTTTGACTTTGACAAACATTAGTGATTGTAACTGTGTAATTGGTTGTAGATGTTGGTGAGACGGTTATGGAAGGGCTTGTTGATTGAGCTGTTCCGATATCCCAATTATATTGTAAAAGAAAAGGCTCTATATTAGGGTTAACTTCCGTGTTGATCTCTATTTGTTCCCCTTCGCAAATGAGTAGATTGTCGTCTATTTGAGCATTGAGTTGGAAGTTATCTTTAATCCAAATGGTATCTTGAGTAGATGTTTGGGAACAAGGACAACCGTTTAGTAGAGAGAATACGATGTATTCATCTCCTTCCATAAAATTATCGAAAGATGCCGTGTAGAAAAGGGTATCTGTAATTTCTCCGGGAAGTAAAAATAATTCATTGGGTATTTCGGAGTAGTCAATGCCTTGAGTCGCAGTTCCTCCAACCTCTAAATAAATAAAGGCGGTGTCTTGCATAGCTTCGGTAGTAGTGTCTATTCGTTCAAAAACGTAGTAATTTTGGCATCCTTCATAGATATCAGAAGCAGCACCTATTTCGGAAAAACTATGCATTTCTATATCTCCACCGGAAGAAAAACTACCGGCTTCGAACATTACAGCGGAATCGAAAACGCCATCTCCTCCGTCCGCAATTTTTAGTTTGATATGATAGGTTTCGCAGGCTTGTAATACGGCTTGTGCTTCTAGAGCTATAGTATACCCATCGTATTGCATTTCTACAGAAAAGGGATCGTTTTGAAAATACTCAGAGTTGCCAAGGTAATAATCACTACCTCCATCACAATTGCTGCTACTGCCTGAGAAACCAATGCTTCCGTTATTAACGGTATTAATAGAAACAGGAATATCCGTTTCCGGTATTAATGCCACATTTATTGAATTATCTGAATAATTTCCGTTAATTCCGGGACCTGATATAAAGAAACCAAATACGTCATTTACCGAACCACAAACATATTCATCGTATTCTTCCGAAGCAAATATATACTTAAACTTTACAGTATCGGAAGAAGGAACAAAGTCGAATTCTAAAGTAGCAACATCGTAGGTCTCAAAGCCACTGAGTTCTTCTAAATCGTTATCGTTATCACCTCCATTATTATCATAGCCATTATTTTCGGACTCGTTAGGTCCTATAGCATCTACAGCCTTCCCTGTTGTCATTATAATCCCTTTCGAAAAATCGAAGCCTCCATACGATTCAAAATAGCCTAAAGCATCAGGATCTCCGGTGTATTGCACGTTCGAAGCTTCTAAGCATCCTGTTATTAAAATATCTTCAATGAGTTGCTGCGGCGTATAGGTTTCCGCATCTACCTGCAACAGAGGTGTTTCTTGGGCGCAAATTTGAAAACTTCCGGTCTCTGCTTCATCTCCCCAAATACGTATCCAAATATGAGTTCCGGGAGCTAATTCATCAGATGAAAAAGAGTTGTTTATGGTACAAACTATTTCACTTAATGTGTTACAGTCTGTGCCTGTATATACAGCTATATTAGGGTTAAGGCTAATACCTACTACATTTATTTGTACTGTCCCACTTGTCCCGATAGTTGTTTCGAACCAAACATCTTTGCTGTTATTATAGTTGCCACAAGAAGGAACTCCAAAATTACTGTCTGTCGCTCCATTATTCGAAGAGAAGGTCGGTTCGCAGCCTTCGTTCATAGGAAGGTTTATGGCTCCACAAGGTTCGTTATTAGGTGGTGGTCCAATGTTGCAGTCATTGGCAATACTTATAGAACCATTTGACGGAATAGTGCTACCTTGTCCTGACGCAAAAATAGTATTTCCGGTATCATCGCTGGTAATAGTTAATTCGTTTTCTTGAGGAAATGCACCGCTGTTGTTGTAAGTGACAGTAACAACATCGCCGGGGTTTGCCGAGAAGTTGAATTGAGCATCACTTCCTGCATCAACAGTAATTTGATTTAAAACGACAATACTATTGACTTCTATCGTTAATGTATTTCCATTCCATCCGTCTCCAAAATCATCATGCAAGTTTACAGTATAGTCACAAGCTATTAGCTGGTAGATGTTTAGTGTCAAAAATAGAATCAGTATATGTTTCATTGCGGACATCCTCCTTCTAATTAGACGCTAAATTTATATAAAAGATGCTTGATAATCATTGTTTTGTGAAACTTTTATTAAGGTGTAAATAAAAAACGCCACAACTTATTGTAAATAAATAGGTTGTGGCGTTTAGTGGAGAATAGCGGAATCGAACCGCTGACCTTTTGACTGCCAGTCAAACGCTCTAGCCAACTGAGCTAATCCCCCAAAAGCGAGTCCAAAGATACTTTGCTAGGATAATCCGGCCATATATCCTCGATACTATCGTATGCTTCACCTTCATCTTCAAGCTCTTGAAGGTTTTCTATAACTTCCAAAGGAGCTCCTGATCTGATAGCGTAATCAATCAATTCGTCTTTAGTCGCAGGCCATGGTGCATCTTCCAATTTAGATGCTAATTCTAGTGTCCAATACATAATCGGTTCTTAAAAATTTTTGCGAAAATAAATATTTTTTTTAATCCTACAAGTTTGGCTCCCAAAGAATTTCTTTTGCGTTAAAATCTTTTGATAATTTACGACTGAGAACGAAACGTCTGCAAATCGTTCTTGCAATGTGGCAATAAGATACAATAGGGTGTCCGCCCGGAAGCACAAAAGCTTTTATTGGAGGCAATTCTTCTTCAAATTCGTCGATGCGTTGCTCCAACCAAACAATGTTATGTTCTTTAATATTAGGAATGCGACTTAGGTCAAAATCTTCTCCGGCAGCAAGAACGCCTCCCAATACCAATAAATTGTTTTGAACCTCAATCAATTGGTCGTAAATATTAGCGTCATTTACAGAATCTCTTAATAAGCCTACAAAGGCGTTGAGTTCGTCAACAGTTCCGTAAGTTTCTAAGCGATGAATGTTTTTTTTGACGCGTTTACCGCCCAGTAAAGAAGTCGTTCCTTTGTCTCCTGTCTTAGTATATACTTTCATCTGTTTAATGTTGTGTGTTATCGGTTGTTTGTTGGAACTTTCCAACTTTTCAACCTTCAACCTTAATTTAAGATAATTCGATTTTCGTTAATTTCATCAGATTCTATTAATCCGTCTTTTAATCGGATAATGCGTTTAGCGTGTTCTGCAATTTCATTTTCGTGTGTAACTAAAATAATGGTATTTCCTTTTTGATGAATATTTTCCATCAAACGCATAATATCGACCGATGTTTTACTGTCTAAGTTTCCGGTAGGCTCATCTGCTAAAAGTAAAGACGGTTGATTGACTAAAGCCCTTGCGATGGCAACGCGTTGTCTTTGCCCTCCCGAAAGTTCGTTAGGTCTATGCATCATCCGGTCTTCAAGTCCTACATTTTTAAGAGCCTCTGTAGCCATACGAACACGCTCTGCTTTGCCCACCCCTGCATATATCAAAGGAAGAATGACATTATCCAAAGCGGAGGAGCGAGGTAAAAGGTTAAAAGTCTGAAAGATAAACCCGATTTCCTTGTTTCGGATTTCCGCTAACTGACTGTCCGTTAAACCATTTACATTATGTCCGCTTAAGATGTATTCTCCACCTGTGGGCGTGTCTAAGCAGCCGATAATGTTCATCAGGGTCGATTTTCCCGAACCGGAAGTCCCCATAATGGCAACGTATTCGTTTTGTTCTACATCTATACTAATGGTTTGTAAGGCTTTAACAACTTGTTGTCCTACCTTGTAATGCTTTTTAATATCGCTAAGCGAGATAACTTTTTCCACGATTAATTCATTTTAATAAATCCAATAGGTTTTTTTCTTGTAAACTCTATCCCGTCAACATCTACATCGATGCTTAATAAAATGGGGCAAATGGCTTTAACTTCTTTTCGGATACTTTTAGTTTGATTATCGAAGTGCCAATCCTCTTTAAAGATGTAACTTCTGATAGCTTGGAAATTAGGCTCCGAAGCAATAATTTTTTGCTCTATTTCTCCGGTTTCAAGGTTTTCAACTTCCATAGTATCACTAACCATTCCTAAATTTCTTTTGATGACAGCCAACTCTAAAGGCTCTCCTGTAAAAAAGTCCGAAATAGTACGTTTTCCGGTTAAGGTTGAGTCTAATAATAGGTGTGCTGTTTTTTCTAAATCAAGAAACTTGTAGTTGCTGTTGTCACTTAAATCCACTTCGTAAATAATGTCTTCAGCTATTTTAGTTTCCGCTTTATTAGGTGTGTTTTGAATCGAGAAGACAACTTTCTTTCGCTCTTGAACGGTATCTTTAAGTTGAACTTGATAGGTTAATATAGGTGTCCATACTAGAGGCTCTTTTTCAAAACGGAAAGCTTCTTTATCGAACGACCATTTTTCTGTAAACAACAAAGATTTAAAATTATGTTCCGGTATTTTCGCGATACTTGCCTTAATGTCATTTTCAGAAATCTCACTTAGATAAGGTAAATCAGGATACAGCCAAGCGTCATAAGTTTCAATGTCAGAGTTTAACACATCGGTAATTAGATGGCTGAAAAATGCTTTGTCAACATCTTTTGTCCAATCCTCAAAGTCAGTATCCTTAAAATTGACTTCACTTCTTACTAAAATACTTTCCGGTAAAAGCGCATTTTTTTTAGATGTATTTGCTTTCTCTTGATTACAAGAGGCTAAAACAATTCCTAAAAGTCCGAAATAAAACAAAATCTTTTTCATAGTGTTAAAATTAATAGTTGCGTAAAAGTATAAAATTCGAGAAATCTCAGCCTCTAATCCTATTAATAGATGTTAAAGAAGCGTTCGATTTTTCTTTGTTGTTACTTATAACGTTTCTTTTTAAGGAATATTTTGCATTTTTGTACATCAAAAAACCGAGAGATGCAGTTTTTAAATACCTTGTTATCTAAAAATAGGAATGTTTATATTTTACTTTTGGTATTGTCGTTTGTTTTGTACGGAAATACATTGCAACATCAGTATGCTTTAGACGATGCTATTGTAATCACAGAAAACGATTTTGTTAAAAAAGGTATTTCGGGAATCCCTGACATTCTTACTACGGATGTTTTTACCGGTTTTTTTGGAGTTAAGAAGAATTTGGTTGAGGGAGGGCGTTATCGTCCCTTATCGTTAATCACTTTTGCG